>Ga0214478_100172_pt1 | contig 36857 bp, 21 predicted proteins | sample M1_20Mar14CPVII9_2_FD_178001 | JGI IMG/M metagenome (GOLD analysis project Ga0214478, IMG submission 178001) | Marine eukaryotic communities from Monterey Bay, California, United States - M1_20Mar14CPVII9sort6BwellD7 | ecosystem: Environmental > Aquatic > Marine > Unclassified | place: USA... | reverse complement strand
TGTTTAACTGATTGCTGACTGAAGATATTATGTCATCACTTTATGATAGTGATGATGAAGGCGAGAGACAAACAGTAGCATTTAGAGAGCTTATACGAACGACATCAAGTGGAGATTATGATGACGGAGATAATGCGTCTTTAGTTTCTCTCAATGATGACGAATTTGGTTTGTCACTCCAAGAAGACGACTGTATGATACAGGATGGTACTAGTAATGTTTATGCTGGAACTGAACAAGAGATGGATAGTACCAAAGATTCTACTGCACAACAACTAGATGAACAATACACCCTTTCGTTGCTCAACGATGACGGTGACGACGACGATGATGATTTAATATACAGCGGTCTACTGGGTAGAATAAAAACCAAACCAGTATTATCAATTTCAACATTATTCATGGGTATATTAACAGCAGTTATATGGACGAATGATAGATTCCGTTATTCAATTACAGCTGGTATTGGTTCAAGTAGTAATAACAACAATAACATATCCAATCGGCATAAATCAGGTGGTAAGAAGAAGAAGGATAATAATGTACCTAGAGTTTATCCTGCCTTTCCTGCAGAGACACTGTTGGGAATATCTACACATGAAACAATAGATATGGTGAGATCAGAACAGAGTTCTATAGAGGTTAATCCACCATATAGTCTAGATGATTTGCAATACGAGACTGAATTGGGTACTCATACGATAACATATTGGGAAGAGGTTGCAAATGCAATTACCCAAGAGACTCAAGATGATGCTGATAATGATAACACTATGAGCTCATCAAATGATACATCTACAGTCATCGATGTATGGAGCAACATTACAAATTGGGGGCCATGTTTCCCGCGTGCCATTCAGCAACCAAAAGGGAATTCTAAAAGGCTATTGAGATTCAAGGATAAGAAGAAAGAATCAATTACAATGATATCTCGCAATTGGTCATACATTGTACAATCAAATTCAGATCATATTAATGATGAAGATACTATCATCTATCCGAAATACAAGGGAACCTCTTTTCGAAATAGAAAAGCATCAGTCAAAGAATCTCTTGAAGGTCTATGTCGCCCTGGCTTTCTCATTATTGGTCAAGGTAAATGTGGAACATCCTCACTGTATCACTATTTGACCGGGCATCCTCGAATCTTACCAGCGATTGAGAAACAGATACATTATTTCATATATCATAAGTCAAAACCTCTATCATGGTACTATAGTCACTTCCCAACAATAGAAAGTTTCCTTGGAAGAGGCGCATTGATTAGTGGCGAAGCAAGCCCGGGGTATATGCCGTATCCCTCTGTTGTCGAGACTATTGTAAAACGAATGTCACCAAACTGGAAACCAAGCGGTGACTCAGTGGATGGAGACTCAAATGGAGTCGAGGCTTGGAAGCAGACAGTTCGATCTCTTCCTAAAATTATTGCCATTGTACGAGATCCTATTGATCGAGCTCTCTCTTCATACAAGTACAATTACATTGAACCAGCAATTAAGACACTCAAGCTTGGTAGAGGCATCACAGCATCTGGTCATCGTATTCCAGGGGGTAAGACTGACCAGTATTATCGTCAGCGGTACTTGTTCTCGTTCGAAGAACTGGCATTTGCTGAATTGAAAATGTTAAAAGAATGTCTAGAGCATGGCAGCAGGGGAGAGCAATGGACGAATAAACGCTATGGAACCAAGCCAGATCAATTCTTCTATGAGGCTATTCAACGACGGAATATGAACAAAAACGATATCATCTCAGACTCACCGCCTCTCGTCAATCTAGATGAGGCATGCTATATTGCGACAAGGTCTCAGTATGTCCCAAGAGCACAATGGACCGATCTTGCCAAGTTACATCCCAATAAAACTCTTGCATTACCAAATTTGCAATTAGTACAAAGCCTTGTAGGTCGTGGGGTCTATTCCCATCCTCTCGAATGGTGGTATGAAGTCTTTTCACATTCAGATGCCAATATTGAAGATCGAATACATGTAGTATGCACAGAAGACATGGCGAACACACCCGAAACGACCATGGAAAGTATAACTAGCTTCTTGGGTCTTCCAGCTTTTGACTTTGAAAATATAACTGATGTAGGAAGATACAATGTGGGTGGTCATCGAGGCTACGATACTATTACCAAGTTACACGAAGAGGATGACGAAGATATATCCAAGGTTGAGTCAACGGGTGATGCAGAAAGTTCTGATATTAAACCTGAAGAGCGTATGCTGTTAGAAGAAGTAGTAGGAGAAGATGAGACACCGAATAAAGTTGACAATCTGCTTGTGATATCAGATGCATTGAGGAATGAGCTTGAACACTTTTACAAAACATATAATGAGCGTCTGTTTCGGTTGATTGGAAAGCGGTGTCCTTGGAAGTACTGAGATAATAGTGTAGAATAAACAATACGTGTAGTCAGAGCAATGTAATCAAAGCACCCAAGATATTGTGATGAGTAGTTATTGTACACTCGAGCCAGCGAGGAGTACGATATAAGAATTTTTCCACCTGGAGTATAAGAATTTTTCCACCTGGAATATTAGTATTAGCCATCCAAATCCAACCAATAACCATGTTTTGTGCCATTGTTGAGCTGATACCGTTAGTTCAATGATATGTATGATGGATAAGATGATGATATATTATAGATAGTAGTACAATAGTTACCATTATGATGTGTCGAACGAGCCATGTATTTATAGTTTTGTTGGTATCAGTGTTCTTCAAGACACCATCAATAATTGCAGAAGTCGAAGAGGATGTGTACTTTCCAGAATTGATTGAGGCCGATGACATATCCTACTTCTTTTCAGATTCATATGATCTTGATGGATTACATTGGGGACTGTCTAATATCTTCGAGCGTAGTGCTCGCAATCTATCATCTGACAAGAAAGTCCCACAAACTTTAGTTGCAAGAGGGGGAGGTAACTCATACACAAGCGAATACAAACTAAAGCATGGTGAGTAGATATGTAATGATGTGCATGTGCTGTCATGTGCTGTCATGTGCTTTGGTTTCATATGCTTATTCTGATTCTATGCTGTTTGTGTATATCAGATATTGAACAGGCAAGATATCTTGTGAAGGAATTGCAATCATCTAATCCACAAACATCAAAGTATTTAGAAGAACAAGTAAGACCGGCGCAAAAGAAATCCTACCCAGGTGAATTTTTTTCATTTAAATTTATTAACAAAAAAAAATCACCTGGGTAGGATTTCCATTGCGCCTGTCTTAAGTGATACCGATATATGAGAGTGTATTAAAAAACATACCTCCACTATCTCAACTGGAGCGTACAAAAGGGTTATATGCCTTCAAAAAAGAAGACTATGAATTAGGGATTGGTAAAGTGTATAACAAAATGTTGTATTCTACAACTGCCGATGAATTAGACCCAAGTTGGAAAGAGAGTGGATTACTAAACAAAACATTAGATTGGGATGGAATTCAAAGGCAATGGTTTGGTGAGAAGAAAAAAGTACAGCAAAGTGTACAATCTGATACTGCAAAAGGAGAGGATGACACCCCACAAGAAGAATGCAACATGGGTGCACCTTGTTCAAAGAAAGGTACCAAGTGTACAAAAGGAGAAGAAACCTGCTGCGGGAAGACACATCATTCATTCCAATGTGAATGTTTAGAGATGCCAAATGGTCTACTGCAATTCAATGCTTGCTTAAACACCGATGCATGTATGTTCCCACCATGCTGTCGTAATGGTCATCCAACTGATAAGCCACCTCCTTCTAAAGATACATGCAATCATATGGGAAGTCCGTGTGGTACAGGTATAGAGGATGACTATTGTTGCTTTGATCTTCAAAGTGGAGCAGGTCATTCATACTGTACAAAGTCAGGCGGAAAGACCAGTGATACAAATGGAGTTATTGTTATAGATGATCTACTTTCACCCAAAGCTTTGCAACTTCTCCGCGAGCTCCTACTCAAGAATACACATTGGTATCAGACTAAGACTCCGCTCGAGTTTGGAAAGTATCTTGGGGCTTATATTGATGATGGGCTACATGATCCGATCTTTCTTGAGTTAGCCAAGCAACTACATCAGAGCTTGCCAAGAATAATGAAAGGTCATCACTTGAGGTATCTATGGGCCTACAAGTATGACTCGGAATTTGACTCAGGAATTAACCTACACGCTGATCAAGCGGCAGTAAATGTCAATATGTGGCTAAGTGATGATGATGCCGACCTGGAAGAAGATGGATATGGCGGTGGGCTCGTTGTCTTTACGACAAAGCCTCCATCAGACTGGAGATTCCAGGATTACAATACAAATACTGATTATGTTGTAGAAAAGCTACTAAAGCCAACAAACTTTGCCAACATAACGGTAAAGGTAAGTTTACTTTGTGTATACACACACGAAATCTAAAATGTGCTTATGATGATACTTTATGACGCTTGGCTACTGAAGTATGAACCAATCAGCCGGAGTAGTTGCCGGATACACTGTTGGGAATTCTTGATCGATAACAGTCAACATTTATACTGAAGCACTTTTGTTTTACGTTACAACTTGTATTTCTCTGTACTTATTTTCTCACTCATATGCTTCATTTCTCAATAGCACAAGCCAAACAGAGCAGTCATCTTCGACTCGGCACTGTTTCACCAAACAGACAAATATAGATTTAAGAAAGGCTACACAAAAGGAAGAATCAATTTGACTCTTCTGTTTGGTGAAATACAACAACAAGGCGATGTCACCATAGATGCCAGTACAAAGCAAGAACTGTAAACTCTGTTTAGCTAACTCATATAGTATTACTCAGATCAACCTCGCTTACTTTAACTTAGAGAGGTATTTTTACAGTTCCAACTCGATTCCAACTTCGTTAGCCTTCGAATTGAACCCCCTCCACTCATACACAGCCATTCCCAACCCACCAACTCTAGTAAAACATGCCTTGGCATCATTCATCCAAAAGAAGAATATAGGACGCTTTGTTACCGGATCTAACTTTGGTGTATATCCATCCTTTTCGACCACATCTTGGTATAATTGTCGTCGTAATTGAGTCACTTCTTCATCTTGCGGATTGCCTGCAAATGGTAGTGTTGCCACTAGACGGGAAGGTCGGAGAGAGTAACTACATTCTCGAGATTCGATTGGATTTGGTGGTGGCTTGGTTGGTCTTCCAGTCAAGCTTTTACTCTCTGTTGTTATTGTTGCCAAGGAAGAACCATCTTCATTCTCTGCAACGCCAACATCTTCTATATCATCCATCAATGGAAGGGGTAATTCAATATTGGATGCAAATTCTGGTGGTACTGGTACACTCCATTTAACTAAGCTACCTCCTTCTTTACCCTCAACCTTGGAAATACTAATCTCAACTGGACTAACTGGTACGAACGATTCCTTCTTTGGTCCCATTGTTTTGATAGCAGTGGTGAAACCATGGTTCGGTAATGTCTGTGCTGCCCTTCCATCTCTACCATTAGTATCAACAAGAGATGGCTCAGTTACTAACCGAGGGGGAAGGTATGATACTTTGTAGCTTGCTAACAGACCCTTCTTTCCCTTGTTGCTTGCAGCAGTTGATAAAGATGAAGAAGATGCCAGTGGAGAATCAAATCGACGATCCAACTCTGCTGATGGTGTCATTCCAATATGATACATATCCCAAAATCTTGGTGGTAATTGTGGTGATAATGAGCCAACAACATCCTTTGGATTCTTCCCATCTAACATATCCACTTGTTTCAATAATACAATACTATTATTGTCTTTATCCTCTCGGATTGTTAGTGTAGATGTACCAGTTAGTAATACTCTTGATTCCCATGGATTAGGCCATAGTGCACCAATATCCCATCGTATCTCTACTATACTATTTGTACCCTCTGATTTGATAGTATTACCTGATAGAATTGCAACATCCAACTTATTGTAAAAGGATTTTGATGCAGCCAACTCCTTCAATGGTGATTGTCCACTAGCCTTTTTGGATTTTGGAAATGGTGTATCCCAACTTAGTGATGAATCTTCCTTCCATGATATATCACAGTTATTGTTTTCGTTGTACAAAATCTCATTAATTGCAGATTGTAAACTCTCACCAACATTACTAGCCAATTCATCACGAAATGCACTATTGTCATCAAATCGTTTATACTCAGTTTCCTTCTCTGGACTAACATTTTGTAATTCCAATGCCATTTCTTCTTCATCCTCGACATATAATTCTTCTTTAATTGTATTACCACCAAAGAATTTGGCACCGACAACATTCTCACCGTCATCTTCAAATGCATCTTCTAATTCAAAGAATTTAACATTAGATGCTTGGTCAGATCTACCATATTCCCTCTCAGATGATGACTTGTCTTCATTGTTATCAGACATGTGTAGGATACATGATGATGAACGTTGTGATAATGATGGTAAAGTAGTTCTATGTCGTAATTGAGATATACTAGTATAATACCTGTTTAAGTTGGAAGGAGTGACGCAGATCGAGCATGCACCTTGTTGAAATGCTAGACAGATAAATTGTGATAACTGTATGAGTATAACCGCGAGCAAAGACATTGAAACCGACATTATAAGCACTTCGATATATGATACACTGAAGATATATAGCTAGACAACCACGTCTTTAAGATATCACGCCAGTATATTCAATATGATATCGAAGTCAGTAAATCAATGAAAACTGCAACGTGGAATGTCTTTCGTCACGAGTCCACCAGAAGCAAGTTGGTCAGCTAGCTACATATAGCAATTAGAAAGTTGAGGCAATCGTTGCAATAGCAATACTGCAATTAGAAGCTGTACGATATAGGTCTTGAAAAGAAGAAGAAAAGATTGATAGTTCATGACTCTTAAGTAGCTCTATCTTAACTGATGCCCAGTATATCGTCAAATGTTGATATGATTCTATGGTACCTCAAATAATACTCCAGTAGAAGAGGAAGTTGTCTCGCTTGTTTCCTGCACTGCTTCGGGCTTTGGTGGCCTTGGTCTAAATGGCATGTTTGATCTTGCCATCATGCCACCATCCACAGTCAGAATCGTACCAGTACACCACTCGTTCGTCGCCAATGTCAATGTAGCTTGTGCAATATCTTCGACATAGCCTAAGCGTCCAATGGGTAAATGTGGAAGCCACATATCAACGACACTTTGATCGTTAAAGGCTTGCTCAGTTCGCTCTACAGGTACTACACCAGGAGCTATTGCATTTACTCTTATACCATCTGGCGCAAACTCACAAGCCAAACTTTGAGTTAAACTATCGAGTGCTGCTTTGCTAGCTGCGTACGCTGACATGTACTCGACTGATCTACTACCATGTATAGATGTATTGTTAATTATAACCCCACCCTTTCGTTTTGCAGATGATGTTGACTTCATATGTGCAAGAGAAAGCTTCATGAGTTGTACAGGTGCATGGAGATTCACAGCCATTGTCTCATGATATGTTGATAAGTTGTCATCGTCTTCTACTGCAAGCTTTGATACTATCCCGGCATTATTCACCAATATATCTAATCGATTGTCTTTCAGTATATTATTTGTGACATATTCAAACATTTCATTAATTTGCTTTGGAACTCTGAAGTCGCTGTGTATTATACCAAGACATTTACCAGGAGAGTCTTTGTCATCATTTATTTCTTTATATGTTGATATTGCTCCTTCTCGTCTTGTATTGTAGTGTACTATAACATCTGCTCCTGCTTCTGCAAATGTTTTTGCAATGGCCTTTCCTATTCCACCAGACGAACCAGTAATCAAAGCTGTTTTACCTTGCAAACTAAAGGCATTATTAAGTGTTGAAGAAGAGCTCATTGCAATTGATGTACTACTATCGCCTCTTTTATATGATTGTTGCTGGGATGTTACTATACTTTTATGATGATATGAAAATGCAGTTGCTTGAGGTATTAAACAAGATATGAGTATGGATACTAATGTTGTTAGCAGAGATATGCTTGATAGGCTTGATAACATAATGTTATATCGAATATAAGTATCCTTTGCAGTAAACTATATGCTGCTCAACATCAACTACTTTATACAGAGAGCATCTGACTATACTTCTTTGCTCTCGAGCACCCTATATATTGAGTTGGTGGCCGCCAATAATGCTAAATCTATCAATGACGAATGATGTGAGAGCCACACATTTGTTTTCATGTTTTACACTAGTGAAAACTCGATAGTGGACAAACCATTAAATAGGGCTGACGCACGCCTCGCCACTAACATCACTTACTACTATTGAGGTACTAATAACATCATGATGTCTAGAATTACAGCCCTCCTATTGGCCTTGGCCATTGCCACTGCCACCGCCTTTACCGGCACCCCATTAATAGTGTCCCGCACATCCCCCGCCGCCAAGGCATCAACACGCTCAACAATGGTAATGAGAGAACGAGCATGTGACCTCCTTGGTAAGAAAGCCAATCGTAAGGCTCGTGTGGTAACCTTCTCCCATAAACGTATTCATAAAGTACAGAATGTTAATTTACAATGGAAACGATTTTATTCCGATGATTTGGGACGTCAGGTTCGTTTGAGATTAAGTACCAAGGGTATTAAGACTGTTAATAAGTATGGTTCTATTGATGCTGCAGCCAAGAAGTTTGGTGTCAATTTGGCCAAGTATTAAATTTAATGGTTATATACAGTGGTGTATTATTTCCAATGGAGACACAATAAATTGAATGAGATAGGTGTTGTAAATTAATTATCCACAAATACGGAAAGTTATGATGAAAAAAAAAAGATTTGATATGTGTCTATTTATATGTTTTATTCTCTGTATTCTTATTTCTACCACTCTAGGTTGATGGTGTAATACTGGATTAATATTAAACAATGGCTGGGGAGATTATTTGCAAAGGTTGTGGGGGATGTTTGGGACAAGGATACCAGGGTTATCTATAAGGGGGGATCAGGAGGGGAGACAGTTACTTGCATGCAAACAGTTCAGCATACGTATTTCGGGGCTGGATACAATTGCAAGTAGCAGGGTGCACTTTTATGAGGGCAGGGTATCCTTTGGAGTTGGGGGGTGGGACGGGAGAGGGATAGTCTGTTCATAAGTTATTGATTTTACTGGATTGTTGGACAGTATAAGTACTACTTGGAGCTACCCTAGTCATCCTAAGAAGTTAAGTCTATATCTCAACTTGACTATCCTCCTTCTTGACGAGAACTAGCAGAGATGCAAAGTCGAATGCTCCACTTCTAGTCATATTCTCATCAAATAGTTGAACACTCCGAATGCCCTGTCTCATACAAGATATTGGAACACTTGAACTTGCAATAATTTCATCGTCTGATAATGAGTTCTTATTCCAGACAGTAAATTGCATTACGGCAACACTTGAGTTCTTCACATCAAAGTGAAACGAGTCCTCAAAGTTCCAAATTGGAGAGAAGCCATTATTAAATACTGCATTCGTCATTTGGTTCGTGGTCATTTCCTTCCCCTCGTGACAGTCAAATAGAGATATCTTGACATATGGATCAATGCATTCGCCACTAGAAAGACCTCTGGGTTTTGGTAGACATGATCCACTAAGAATCTTAACCTCGAGATGTGTCGACCGGGGATCTTCATATATTGCTCGGGATTCCATTTTATCCTTCATCATTAATAATGAAGGCTTTAATACATATCCTACTCCTCCATTTTCTCTGAATCTACCATCATTAACAAGAAGAGCCTCGTCTGGAGTTTGAATGTTCAGAGCAGCCATTTGACACCCTGTTGACCAAGCTAGTATGGGACTGTAGTTACTTGAATCTATCCTTGAACCGGATGGATACGTTCGTGAGATGTGGGTCTGATTGTATAGTATCCATCTATGAGATTGGGCACGTTTACATAACGTGGTCACTCTTGACTCACTAAAGGAGTGCATATGATGAGACGGGGCTTGGTTACTTTCAGCCCAGGTCTTAAACTTTGAGCCATGGAATAAAGTCAGTTTTGCAAGCTCAGGGGCAATCTTATTCGTCTCAAGCTGCCTTTTTGAAGACTACGATTGTCAAAACATACAAGAATGAGATGTTAGAATAGAAGAGATTGTGATGCATATGCATTAGAGTGTACTTACTCCAGTAACAGAGGTTTTCTCAGTCCAAATGGATTGAAGCTCTGTCATGTCATCATCTGCATCATCATCGGTATCATAATCATCCGCTGTTCCAACTGGTCTTCTTCCTTTCAGTACAACTTTGCCCCTCAGCCTGGAAGGAAATTAGCAGATTGGGATTTGAGATATAGAATTGATATTACAATAAAAAAGATGAACAATACATATACTTACTGTAGCGGAGACGGTAGTGGTCCTTTGAGAGAAGACTCATCAGGCACATAAAGTTGATTCCCCAGTATAGATTTTAACTGTGTAGCCATAGCCTGCTGATATGGTAAACTGCAATGATTCTCCAGTGATAGAATCAATGGGTATGTTTTGGGATGAAGCATCAAAAATACCTGAAGTGCTTTAATAATGTCTTCAAACAATATTTTTGATGTCATCGTATGTCCGTGATAAACAACAGGAATGGGAGTTCCAAGAAATTCATCCTTCCCTCCATCCCAAATGTCTAGTTCAATACATCTACATCCCCGGTATAACGCCTTTGTATACATTTCTACACTAGATAGACCAGTCAACTGATGACCTGTCAAATATGTGTTATGAGATGAATTGATCCAGTACTCTGAGAGTGGTTTTGTCATGTCACTCTTTGAGAACCGTTCACGTTCTGGATTGAATATATCATTTCCCCGGCTCAGCTGTAAGAATATTCAATTGGTCAGAAATGATATAGAATAATTTGATACACCGTTAATTCAAACAAAACAAGCAGACTTACCAAGTATGCTTCGAACTGTTCCGAACTAATATAGTTTGGTTGCGTAATGTGATTTGCAACATCGGCTAGCTCCAATTCATGCAACTTTCCAAAAATCTCCATCACATCATTTATTGTTCGATTCTTCTCTCCTTGTACAGTTTGGAGGAAATTATTCAAGAATGAGTTGGCAGACACCTTCTTCCTTACCTTGTTATTGTTCATAAACTGACCAAACATATCAAAGAAAAGCTGAGTTACCGGCTTAACTTGCCATGTATCACGCTTTGTTTTATGTAGCAGTGTAACGCACTGATCAAATGTAAGACCAGCTTTGCGTTGTTCTTTTCGGAGACCGAGTGTTCTAGCAAATTGTTCATACACTGCTTTATGATTCTTTTCTTTGACTTGAAAGTTGATTCTATTCAATAATTCTCCCATTTCCTTTTCATTAATTGTATTTGAGTCATCCCGATCAACATCATTCCAGACATAGCGTAGCAATAGTACTTCATTCCCAACTTTGACTTTAGCCCGTCCATACTCTGTAACTATACTGTTCAATATGTACAATATCTGTTCTCTATCGCCGCCCTCATCAACCATTAAATCTAGTGTCTTTGCACCTCTAAATATTAAAGAAAATGATCTCTTCTCATCAAGGAGAGGTATGCCATTATTTTTTGACATTGTCTGTTTCTTTTCTCGTTGTCTACAAGTTAATAAAGATATAGGAAACAAATTATATGACATTTGTTCAAATGAACACAGCAGAGCATACACACAACTACGAACACAGGGCAACATATAACATACCTAGCCTTTTCAAATAGTAATGTATTCTGTCCATTGGATATCCTAGTAATTGATCCAATATCAACCTTCTCGGCATCAACCGACATGAATGAAAAGGTAGCATCCAATCCATCAACTGAATTATTAGTACCAATACTCCCACTAGTTCCCACACTTCCATAACTAGTATTACGAGTTGATGTGCCCAAACTTGTGTTGGTACTACTTCGTGCTCTACTTAATATGCCCGGTCGTTTTAATGACGTACGAGTTGAGGATGATGTACTGCTGCCAACTCGTTCCAACTTTAATGATCGGGGTAGTACAGAGACTATAAACTTATCTTTTGAAAGGAGTAATGTAGCTGCTTCTAACTTGCCCTTGGATGTTACCTTGAAAACATTGATACCTCTATGAAATACTTCAGGTACTGAAATATGTTCTAATGCACCCTTGAAATTACTACGATGTTGTGAATTATGATGTTGCTGCTGTTGATCTGATGGTTGCTTATTGTTAAATATACGCGGCATGCCATTACCAAACATGTTAGCTAATTGCAAGTTGTTGTTATTGTTGTTTTTATCTGAGGATGAATTGTTTGAGGAGCTACTTGCCACCTTTGCATCGGAGTGTTTAAACCATTGCATAGTGCATTATATAATGTGTTAATGGATCGATATACTCCAGCCGCTCGTGATACAATCAATCAATTACTCTCCTATTTGCCCCCTTCTCCATAATTATTGAGAGGTTAGATCAAGTGCCAGATTATACCTAACATTAAATGATTGACGAATGATATCATAGTCATTTCGTTAGAGGAGAGGATGGAACAACTGTCAACATAATAACAGGCGGATAAGAGATTATACAGTGCATTAATCAATAGCTTCAGGTGTTCAAGTTTATCATCAATAGGTAGACTCTTTAATCAGATATTACTACCAGAGTAGATACCCCAAAGCGTATCTTTTTCTCTTTTTCACATCACATACACCGACAATAATAAAAATCATATCAATACACCACCATGTTGTTGAGATATTATACCTTGCTATTGATATTATGTATTGAAAGAGTACAAACCTTTCATATTGCATCACCACAACATACTAAAAACTATTCTCATAGATGCAGAGTATTGCAATTAAGAGTACAAACAAGTGATGAAGATAATGATGATCAGTCAGTATTTGATATAACTCAAAATTTATTTCCTGAGAATAGACGAGTTAACAAGCAGGCTGCATCATCATTTCCTTCTGCATTCAAGGATGGAGAATTAAAGGATATGAATGATCGGTTACCACCACCACAAAATCAATCTCCTTCTACTACTTCCCCAACAAAGAGAAAAGCAATTGTAGATAATCGGGCATCAGCTTTATATCAAAGGATACAATCACAGAGAAAGCAAGTAGCATCCAAGAAAACAAAATCACCAACGACGCCAAAGAAGGAAGATCATTATGACATAACACAATCATCCTTTCCAGAAGAACGACGTGATAAATCTTCATTTAGAACGCCACAATTATCTGAAATGAATGCTAAAAATCCTAGATGGAATAAACAACAGAATGACGATGAGGGATATTTAGATATCATGTCACAATTTCCAAAGGAACGTCCTTCCTTATCTGTTAATACAGGCACATTAAAAGAACGGACAACATCGGGTACATACTATGATGAGAAGAGAAAAGTTGGTAGTACAGATGTATGTGATGATAATTCGCTCGATGATATGAACTTTCCTTCCGAGAGACCTTCAACTTTGGTAAATACTGGAACAGGATCGGTTGGGGAAAGGAAGACAGAGGTATCAAATGATAGTATTGGAGATGATGAATCATTTGATATTACAAAGCAGCATTTCGTCGGGGATAGGCAATCATTCCGTGATATTGTCAACGGATCAGGATCTCGTCGAGGAACGACTGCTGGACAGAGTACTTCCAAGTCATACGAGGGTGCATATCGAGATATAGCACATAACTTCTCATCCAATGTGGCATCACTTCGTGGACATCCCAAGCCAAGAAAGGTGCAAAAGAATGATGCATTAAATCAAGATGTAGCAAACAGATTTTCATCTGATATCGCATCCCTTCGAGGACATCCAGAACCTAGGAAGATTACAAAGGTTGAAAGGGCTAAAACAAAGGAAAATACTGATAGTGAATATATGGATAAACCTCGTGTGTTTAAAAAGGATCTTGACCTGACCCCACCATCAAGGCAAGTTCCATCAACAATTGCCAAGGGCGTAGTGAATGAAAGCGTACCAAAAGAGGCGGATAAGTTTCTCGATAATAGTTCATTTGCCTGGAACTTAGATTCTACAAAGAAAAAGAAAGAGGTGGCACCATCTCAGACGGGTACCCAAGAGAATCAAGATCAACCATTTCTCGACAAGCCGCGTGTATTCCAGTCCAATATTATTGATATGAAGACAAATAACATGAGTGGTGCACAGTTCAAACACAGTAGTGCCATGCCGCCCGAACAGAGGGTGGTTCGAGATCGTTATGATACTGAAATGGCAAGCAATATTAGTACCAGAAAGAGGAGACGAAGATCTGACAGTGAGGACAGCGAATCTTTTGATATTACAAGGGCACCATTGAGTGATGGCCCCTTATCACGAACGTCATCGGCTGTGAGAGATGCAAATACAAAAACGCTAAAAGAGAGACAACAAGAGACAATGAGCCAGTTTGCTACAACTTATAGCTCTGCAGACCTTGGGGATTTATCGGATGATGAGAAAGAGCTATCGTATGATGAGGTCATGTACTGGCTATTATCTCACTTGCCTAATTTGCAAGAGGAGGATGCCATATCTTATTTTCACCATTTAATCGATGATGGCTTTGACAGTATTGATCTTCTGAAAGAACAGCTCGTCGAGGACGATTTAATGTTCATGAAAAAAGCTCACCGTCGGGCATTATTAAAGAGTGAGAATGTGTTTGAGAAGGAACAGACTGATGAAGAAGATGAGAAGAAAGGATCAGATGATTCAATTGTAGATGATATTAATGACCCTATATCTGAGCAGACCGATGCAGAAAGAGTACACTCAAAGACAAAGGCTTCTGTTCAGCGTGATGTACAAGATGAGGAAGAATTTGATGATATAACACGTTCAACATTTGTGAATAAATCTACAGGTAGACCCTCTCTTTCTTCGGTCACTACTCAATCTACTTCAAGCCGAACCGCTAGAAGAGGATTGCCTGTGGAGGAGGATGAGGCATTTGATATCACAAGAGATTCCTTTACCGATCGCCCATCATATGCATCAGCAAGTAATGATGCAAACCACGAAACGCTTTCGGCGAGGGATATAAACAAGAGAGGCAAGAAGGCTGTTAATTATCGCAGACCAATAAGTAGGGATAGTCATCAAGTGATAAAAGAGACAGTAGAAGAAGATACTGTACCATCATTATCACCTGAGCCTTTGCAACCTGATTTGAAGGAAGGCTCAGTAGCTCCAAGAGCAGAATTATATCAATACTATAATGAGAAAGGGCTAGCCAATGAAGAGGCTCAAAGGTTAAAAGATTATTTCATAACCTGGTCGAATGATGCAAAGAGTCACGAGTTAAAGTTTACTTCAATATTTACCTGTCCTATAACCGGAGAGCATTTTGCTTGCGGCAATCTCAAGAATGGTGGAGGGGAAGTTGTAGTCGAGGACAAAACATATTGGTACAGTAAGTTGTTGTCAGCTTTTATTCACTGCTGTATTATGTCCGTTTCATCCTCATTTAATTAACTCTTTCTTTTCATAGAAACCAAGAAACAGGCAATGAACGCTGCAGCTGCACGAGCGCTTGACTGCTTCTCAATGCGCGAGTGTGATGATGGAATGACAAAAGCCGTCCCATCCTCACAACTTTGTGACAACGCCCCGTACCTAACAGATCACGGCCCTCTTCTACCAGAGATACCGACCGGGGTATCATTACCAAAGCTTTCATGAATACTTGCAAATAAATCACACACATAATGCATATGCAACACGTGATAGCCTATGGTAATATCTCGATCGGCCACTTAAACTAGTTTATACATCACTACTGTTCTTCTCAGCCTGCTTCTGCGCCTTCTTCCTGGCAAACGCTCTTAATCTTTTTTCCTTCTTAGCCAGCTTGGCTGCCTTAATCTTCGCTTCTTTCCGTTTCTTATTTTCCTCCTTTTGTTCTTTAGTCAGCTTCTTTTTTGGTCGTTTACCCTTTTTACTGATCTTCTCTCCATCGTCATCCCCGCTATCAACATTCACCATACTTCGTACCTTATGTGTAGTATCATTAATTGTAGCCGAACCAGCCTCCAATCCTAAAATCTTCTCAAACTGGGTAGCAGCCGATTTCACAGAGTCCGTCTTTCCTGTGATGATATACTTAGTTGCCGTTTGTTTGGGACCTGATACCTCGTCATCTTCCTCCTTGACTTCCCCTTCCTCCTCCTCTTCCTCTCCGTCGTTTTCTTCTTCGCCTATCGTTTCGCCCCCTTCATTATCATCATCGTCGTCATCATCATCGGACTCTCCTTCCTCGTTGACAATGGAAACACTGGATGTTCCGTCAATGTTGCCTCTGAACCGAAGCTTCTTCCTCCGAATAACAGTATTAGTCTTTCTTTGCACCTTTCGAATCTTCCCGAGGTTTAACAGTTTTGAGTTAGGAGTCCAGATCTTGACAATAACTGCTTCTGCATATGTATCATCCTCCTTATTAATCTTTGCTGTTGAACTTTTGGCTTGAGTGGTCTCACTCTTATTATTAGTAGTAATAATTACACCTGTTGGGGTATAAGTTTCTCCTGCAATGATACTTAGTATCTTTACTAAACAACGCTCAACTTTATCAATATCCCCTTCCAATTGAATGATGTTAGGTGGAAGTGTATTTGGTTGTTCCATAATATTCGGATTTGTATTCCCCGCATCATTATTAAACAACATTGCCATTCCAGGATCATTCTGGGCTGCCTCCCGTTGCTTCCATATGTTATCTTCAGGTCCGGTTACGTTGGACATGAACTCATTGGGCGGGACCATAATTCGAGTTTCATGAGTGGCACTTAATGCAGCCAATACAATACCACCTTTACCAACAACCATGTTATGTTTCGACTTGAGAATTGGAATGTCTAGGACAATTTCAGGATCATTCTCTTCCTCTACAATGGTTACTAATTGTCGACATGCCGAGAAGCAGCCCACAGGGTCGCCCTTAATAACTACCGGAGTCCATTCATCGTCTTCGTCAATTGATTCAGATTGATCTTCATTATTGTGGTTCCATGTAGTATTATTATACCCATCTGTAGCCACCTGATTATTATCTGTACTGCTCTCATTATTATTATGTTGCTGATGATAATCTTCTCTTGTAGTATTGGTACTATCATTTAACACACTAATGCGTATAGGTGTCACATGACCAGCGTTACAACGCATAGCTTCTCGTTGCACACTTACAATCGTACGTCCACCCCTTCCAATAACAGCCCCTACGCTATGCGGTGGGATATACATTGTAATTTGTATTTGCTGGGTTGGATGTGATATAGTTTTTTGACGTAATTGTGCAAGTGAGAGTGCCTCAGGTGATAGTGACTGATTGTCTGCTACTGCATCCTGAGGAGCATCAGCTGCTCTACGTCTGGGAGGAGCCATTTTATATTGTTTGTTTGTTTATTGTGGTTTCGTGCTATAGTATAATAATATGTCACTTGATAACTGGCAATATCACTTCCAACAATTGCAATTACTATCTAATTGCTATAATAACTTTATCAAGGCTTATCGACTTAAATAATTTTTTCTGTGTTTGTATCTTTATACACACAGTTTTACACTCTGCGCTTTTTCAACTGCACTGAACTAACAGCTATCTATGGATAAACAGTAAGAGCGTCTCTTCAATATTGTACAACGTATATGATTATTGTTCAAACAACATAACCACACACATAGATTGGAGATGATTGTTGAGATGAGTTCCTGATTCCTGAGTTCAAAAGTTTAGTATTTGAGGATACCAAAGGATACCAATAAAACTTTATCACAACTCAGTATTCAGTAACTTATTCAACTAATAATGGTTGGCGCTATTGTCCTACGACGCCTTACTCAGGCAAGGCCAATTGCTGCCTCCATATCTAGGAGAGCAATGTCTACACCCGTGCCAGATTCACAAATGTCGGGAGAGGATAAATCACTCAACCGTATGTCAAGAACAGAGAGTATTGTAAGTGGCTATTTTTGTGTGTGCTTTGTTGTATTGTGTTGTGATGTGGTATCTAATAAAGTCTCTATGTATCCTCTACCTCTTGATATCGTTTCGTTTTTTGTATCTATGTTAATTATAAATATCAACAAATCATAAATCATCATACCAACATACAAATAATATAAACATCACAGTATAAATTAGGGAAGCATCGATCAAACGGACTCGAATTAATAAAAAAGGCACCAGTTATTGAAGTAGAGGGTGATATTGCAATTTGTGATGGTGGCGGGGGAGCATTAGGTCATCCCATTGAATATATCAAAGTTGGTTCAAGAGGTGGTGAGCCTGTATCATGTATCTATTGTGGATTGAGGTTTAAACAGAAAGATGCACATTAATTACATTCCTCCTTTTTGGGATGAAAGATTAATGCAGAGAATGATGATTCGCTAGAGTTATCGATTGAATAAATTTGATGATGAATAATATGTAGGAATAGAAAAGGGGGCAGTTGGGTTAAATTTGGCTTGGAATTACCATAATGTATAACAAGAGAATGTTAATCCACACAAATTCAATTATTCCTCCTATGCGTTGGTATTCTTAATTCTTACAGATTTGGAATATTATGAAACATTTAGTACAAAATTCAACTATCTAATATGATAACTTTGTATTCAATAAATGGGGAGTGCACTTTGAATATGCTAATATACCCGGAGTCTCAGCATCGTTCAAAGCTAACTTTTGTAACGGTTTGACCTGTAGTGTATGCCAAGGATTGAGTGGATCAAGTGCTGCACTTGCTTTCCCATCGTCTTGACTAAACATCAATGCCGATGTAATGCAGGATGCTTGTTTCAAGTTTGTCGAATCAAGATGTTCATTATCTTGGTTGGAGTGAGAGAGGGCTAGGCATGCAAGAATAATATCCATCATCTCCTCGGAAGATGATAAATCTTCATTGCTATGCATCCTATCCGACAATGGTGTAGTGTGGCCACTTCTCATACTAGAGCTAAAGCGCTGCCGTTTGAGAGTAGGCTCGGCATTCCCATTTCCATTGTCAGTAAGTTGTGAGGCATGCTCGGCTGCAACATCAAGTAGGAATCTCGTCTTTCCAGTGATACATTGAGTGTTCATAGCCAAAAGTAAAGCAACGGTAAGTACCTCTTCCCTTCCCTTTGTGTAGGGACTACTTTTGAGAAAATCGATTCCAATATTAGCACCACAAAGCCGAAAGAGCAAGTCGTCAGCCAGAATACTCAAGTCCTCGATTTCGTTTGTGCTATCACCACATTGTAACCCTCGTAAGAACAGTAATGCATTGTGTAACGCAGACACAGTAAACTTTGCATAGGATGAAATGAGTGGATTGAATATGGAATGTATTTCTGGATCGTGTTCCAAGCCCAACTTTTCCAATACTTCGGTGGTGGTAGCAACCATTGTCATGTGATGGATTGTCTCCTGCAGAGTAACCACAAGGCTTTCAATGGTGCCATTATCAATTGTATTATCCTTCTTCTCGCTCTCGGCAATAGTAGAACTTATTACTGATTCTGAATTATCAATGAGATGCAATGAAGATTGAATACTTGCAACGTGAAATCGAACAAGTAGAGAATGGACGTCTTTCACTTCTTCATCATTCAAACGCCGTACCATGTGCTCATCAACACTATCAGCCCATGAATCTAATAACCCAACTTTACATTCATCAAATGAATTATACCCCATCTCTTCAAGGGTAACATTGGCAAAATGTTCAAGTAGATAGCAGATAAAGTACCCCACATTACTGGATGGTGTTTCCACTTGTTGATCCTCTAAATCACATAGATAACGGTACATGAGAGTGTGCCCCAATAACAATGCATCCTTGGACGGTACACACAAGAAGAGTGATAAACTACCAGTACTATCAAAGCTGCCATTCTCTCTCTCAGATAATGCACGTTCGATATCACGTCCCTCAGATAATGCATTTAACAATCTAATAATTGGCTCAATATTTGACTCTGAACCTCTTCCTTCTTGATCAGTATTACAAATCTGTACAACTTCATCTACCAGTTCATAAACATGTTGATCTTCAAGTGTAGGTGGATTATTCATGTTGAGGTTTAGAGCAACACTTACAAAGTACTTTCGTATAATATCTGATGAAATAAAAGCTGTGTTATAACAGAGTTGCTCCATGGATGATAAATACTCCACATCCTCCTGGTGATTATTGTGAACAACCCTTTCACCTGGATAATCTAAATGTTGTAAAAGATGTCTCGGTACAGCTGTGAGTAACCCCACAAGTAAATCAACAATATCCTGTTGCTCATCATTACATGAACCATCATTCATAATATTATTGTTTTGATGATGGGATGATGGCGGTACACCAGTTTGTTGAGTATTATAATAATTAAACACTGCCAATTCATAATTAGCAGCTGCATTTTCTAAACGTGAAGCGGCTTGTATACGTTGTCTTTGCATTGTATGTCTACTAACAATACCGTTATCATCTTCACCCCTCAGAATATTGTGGTTATTGTTGTTCATAATATTTTTGTTGATATCATAATAATTTTTCCTGCGTGATGCTAATACATTTGATCTTTCAGAAGGTAAAGAACCAGATAAAGAGGAGATGTATGTACCCTCGGATGTACCACCAATACCAAGTTCCAATAATTCATGATTGTTGTTATTATGTTGATGATTTTGTTCGTTTACATTTTGGTCAAGTGAGAGGGCTAAATTGATGGCACTACGGAGTTCAATTGCGGCTTCCTCCATGATAATTATAATTAGTTATATATCAGGGGTATCAACAATAATATGATAGGAGAGGATAAGGGTTAGTTACGATATCACCTCTTGTTGTGCAGAAATTAATTGAGTGACACGGGACCCGAGGATACCGCCCTACTAAAAAAAAGAGCTTAATAGCTCAATGACATCGTTTCAAATGTGTGGTATATAACCGTACTAAGGTAGCATATATCCGTATGTTGCCAGCTATTGCATAAGTAAGTGAATATGTTTGTATAAACAACTAATAAGTAGTACCATATCCTTGATATGATACTCTATGACTTTGATACATACTTACCCCTTCATCTTGAAGCTGCAAGTACATCACATTCATGCATATGCTCAATTTCGTACCATTTTATTTGTAACCTGAAGTAGAATTCAAGCCAAGTAGTATCATAGCCCCAGGCCCGTCAAGGAGAAGTCCACAGGAGAGAAGTTGAATGAGCCCTACCTCTCCTCCCATTAGACTTGGCGAATTGCAAAATCAAAATGACCCCAAGTTGGCAATTGACCCATTTGGTTCTATTGTGGTAAACCGGCCAACGAGTGTGGTCCTTGATGGCTGTTGATCTTTTGATTGTGTTTTGAGAGATAGCAAAAAGGGTCGGTTTAATTGTTTCGGAGGGCAGTTTTAACATACAGCCTTTCGGATAGAATTATCATAAAATGACCCCAGCCTGGTATAATTGTCTTAAAACATTTCTCATCAAGTTGAGAGGCAATTGATGAAGCAACAAGCAATAGGGCACTATTGCAAATAGCTCTTCATGCATTCACGAGCTTTATTATTGCAATAGGTGAACATATCATAATATTAATACTCATTGACAAGTAAGAGAGTCAAATCAGATCAGTTATCATTAGTAGTGCTACATTCTCATAGTGATACGATACACATAATTTACACAAACTTACTATCGTATTACGATCAAGCAAAAGTGACAACTATTGTGGCCATTTTCATTTGACGACTGTGTAGTATTGGTTTAGACGACTACGCTTACTGTCTATTAGAGTCAGAGATATCACGATCAATTCATTGTGATAGGTATTAGTAGTAGTCAAGCATTGCAGATATAGATATAGAAGAACACTGTAGAGTCTTAGACATCTCTAGCGTCATCACATCAGAATAATTGCAATATCACTCATCATTACCTCCTCCTCCATATTATCTAGTTGTTGGTATCTACTGCCGTCGTTATTCATATTGGAGATATAGAGATACATATGGATAATGAACCCACAATATACAAAGAGTCAAAAGATAAAAGCAACACAGAACCACCCATCATTATCTGTCAAGGAAACAACGATAGATAGTCCAAGTAGTAAAATGATACCACATAAACACAATCCAACAACAGATCAACCACCGACTCGTCATGATGCATATCCAACGAATAGACGTCCATCTTCTGAGGAGGAGCAGGCGGCTGGTGTCGAAGCTCTAGCTCGGAGTAATTCTTTCCAACAACAACAGAATCAGCAGCAACAACACAATGAATCAATAATTGCCCCAGTGGCACACAGTCCAACACATAGCTTTGATGATAGTATAGCTAGTATCAATCAAGAGTTAAAATTAAATGATAGTAGTGATAATCAACATCAACAACAGAGCAAGCGCAGAAGATTAAACTCATCAGCTACATCAACTAGTACATCAAATAATATCAATAACCAAAACAACAAATCAGAAGTAGAAGACTTTAGTTCACAATTCTTTGCTTTACCAGTATCACCTTTATCACTACGGAAGATTATCCCACCAAAAGATTGTTTACGAATACAAGGTAGATTCGATTCCAACGATCCTGGAGCATTGAAAGAAGTGTTGCGATTTGATTGGACGGCTGTTATTGAACGCGCCAAGAGTCATCCACATGAAGCTGCAGAACCATACTTTAGTCCAGTGACAAGTGGCAATACTACTAATACATCATTAGCAGCTACAGCTGGAGTTGGCGGTGGTAGTAATAGTAGTCCTGAATCAAATCACATACTAACTTACAAACCATTACATGCCATGCTCAAGTATGATCCACCATTGGAGGCAGTAGAGGCTGTGCTGAGAGCACATCCCGAAGGGGCATTAGATGTTACATTTGAAGGTACGGCATTAAAGATTGCTGCCGAGAGCAAAGTTAGTTCCATGTTAGTACTAAGGTTACTGTTAGTAGCTGAGATGGCAATGAGAAAGAAGATGAAACAACAGAAGGAGGCTGAAAAGAAGAGTGCTCAGCAACAACAAACAACAACCATTGGTAATCTCAAACGCAACAGCAGTGATGAGTCATCACATGGTAGTGCTTCACCTCCCACAAGCACAACACCAGACGAAGATAATACGAGCATGTTCGCAGGACACAATCCAATTCGATGGATAACCGAACGTCGTATCCCTGTGAAAACAACAGCCATGCTACTCAAATGGTATCCAATCGGTGCATTTCAACGACCGTGGGATAAAGATGGTAAGCCATTAGCAGATGATATGGGATGTACATTACATGATAATATGCAAATGAATGTACTGGACAGTCCATTGATCGAGATAGTTGATGATTTTGCACGAGACCATTTCGATGATGAGGGCAATAATAGGAATGATAATGATCTATTGGGTGGAAGTGGGGTGTATGGGTATGATGAATCTGAAATGTCTGATGATGATAATATAATGATGCAACCACAGCAGTTGGGAGCGGTTGGTACTACCAGTACTGCACAATCAATGACCATGACAAGAAGACCACCAAAGACACATGAACAACGAGAGCGACAACGGAAGGAGAAACGGTGGGAGAAGTTTTTGCATATACTTTATGCTGTTGATATATCACTTCAGTCTACAAGAGGACAAGCTAAAGCTCCCGAAACTCCGCCGACTGACAAGCAGCAAGCTGAAGAATACGAGTCACCCAAGACCCCACGAGCAATCGCCGAGGCTCGAGCCTCGGCTGCCGCTGCTCATCGAGTATCACAACAAAAGCAAACAGAATCAAGGTTCCATCCGGTTCATGCATGGGTAAGATGTATTTGCTCTCCATATCTGGGGCTAGAAAACGCACATAAATATGCTGTGTGGTCGGTGCTTTGTGATATGTACAAAAGAATTCCAGAAGAGTTTCGAGAGATAGATGATAGTAAGTCTTTATTCCAAACATTAGCCGAATGCAAAGCAACGAATTGCAAGTTATCGGTTGAGGAGATACAAGATATTGTAGAGTTGATAATAGAGGCAGATTACAAGAGTGCCTTTATTCCGAGACAGTCAGATGGGATATTGATTGGTCACATTGCTATTGAAAATGGTTGGCCCTGTCGGAGTCTCTTATCAAAGAAGCCATCAGCTACATGTGCCTAGATATATAAGAATTAACGTATTACATTTAACCTAGATGAGAGCACTTTAATGTAGACGGCTCTCCTTCCTAACTATACAATATTCTGTGCTCCTACTCTTCATTCCCTGCTCTGCGTGCCATAATTCGAAGCGCTTCCTCAAAGGCATGCATCGGTTCCGGCTTGGGCATAACACTATTCATCCCGGCATCCAATAGAACCTTCTTTGTATCCTCAAGAATATCGGCAGTATACCTAGTAGAAAAGACAAGTGATGTATAAGTATGATATGAGTACTTGGTGACGGTGGTAACATATGTAAGAAGTATGCATCGTTTCGGCTAAGTATGAGTATCTCAAGCTGATTAAACATCAATCTACATTTACATCAACACTACACGTATGATGAGGAACAACACTGCACAAATGATAAAGAGCAACTATGCGTCCTGGGTTAATCTGAATGCGTCTTTCCTTAATTTGACGCTGCAATACGCACAATCTCTTTGTTTGGACTTTATCCTGTCAACTTCCATTAAATTATACGGGAAGTGACAATCAGGTCTAGGGCAGCGATAATATTTTGCCTCTATGGGCCTTGGAGCTTGCATAATCGCTTTATTTAGAAGAAGATATTGATAAGTGGCTTGACTAATGATAGTAGGTTGAAGATTGTACAGCGGGTCAGTGTCTTCTTGCATTGGCCATGGACCAAATATTGCCTTGGATGCATATTCGTTACCACCACCACTCTTTGGTTGCGAATCCATTGTCTTGCATTTTTGGCTGAAGCGTGGATAGTTGATTATACTACCATTAAACTCCAACGGAGGATCAAACATCTCAAAAGCACTCATCATAATAAGAAGCAAGTGCTTTGTGATTGCCTGTGTTCCATCACTGTTGGGATTTACTTGTATCCTCATTTGGCACCCATATGTTCTCTGAATTTTAAAATGCTGTTTTCCTGTTGTTACCGTTTTGATTTGATATGGCATTACCCAACCATCAGGTAGAGTGGTAAGTTGAGTTACTCTCTTGATGAATCTCATTAAGACATTAGTCATCCGAGACAACTTCATTCTATCACCAACTTGAATAACAGGTTCTCGCGCACACTCTTCTTCCAACTCAAACTTCAACATAAGTGCAAACTTACGGAGTTCGGGGATGTTATAATGTTGAAATAAGGATGCAACTGCTTGACCATTAAATCTAAACCACTGGAGAGTTCCATGAGGATCATGATTGATTAGAGTTCCGGCACCCGATGTTCTTGAACAATAATGTCCGAGGTAGCTGTTCATGTGTTCCGAATTCAAGTCTTGTAAGGTCACAATACCATCATTAGGAAACCTGTGTCGGCAATACTCAACACAAGCTACTTCGTTTTTACGACATACAGATAATGCAGCAGCATTCTGTCCACGACTACTATAGTAAGACTTCATGAGCTCAATGGTGATGTCATCAAGAGTCTCGACATCGTCAAAGTTCTCTTGGCAGTAAGTAAGACAATCATCTTGATTGGCTTCAAAGACGACCAGTACCGCGGCGTTGTACCCGAGAGTAGCAAAGTAGAACTTCATAATCTTGTATAATTCAGTAGGTTCCAAATCATCAGACTCAACATGAACTCCTAGCCTCTCGTAGACATACTGGTGGAATTCTTCCTCATGGTCAATGCAGACACTCTCAACCGCTGCCTTATGTCCTGCTATACCTCCCATTACACACCACTTCCTCTTCATGGCTCTAAGCAACTCCTCAGCCTCGGGAGATAGGTGGGTGTCATCCTGTCGGCGAGCAATGATTGCCATTGATTTAGATACCGTGAGGGTGCGTATCTTATTGATGGGTGCAAGAAATATAACCTCCTGTGCACTCTGATTGAGTAGGTCTTGGTAGGAATATGTGCGCTCAGACATCTTGATCTTCGGTTCACATTGGGCCTCACCATGTGCTAATGTACCAGCATTAGTAATATCTTTACTGATACCAACACCAAATCGAAGAGTGAAAGCAGCCTTAGATGACTCTGCAGAGTAGATGGCGATATGACTTCTCTCTTCACCACTCAACTTATTCAATACATGTTGAGCTAGTAGTCTAGTCAAACCACGGAGTTGGAAGGCCGCGAATGATCCAAGTCCAGACAGCTCCACAAATTTCTCGAACTCCTTCTTCCAATGTGTCTTAGTCTTGGGGAACAGATCATGTAGGTCAAAGATGGCAATTTTACCTTTCACTTCTTCCTTAAGATCAACTGGCATGCTGCCGCCGCCCTCAGTATGAACGATCAGAGGACATAACTCATTCACTGCACGAAGACATCCATTTGTGAGGTCAGGTTCGCCAGTTGGTTCACCATCTTTGGTAGGAGGATGCCAATTCTTCAAAGCAATACACAATTGACCGACCTTCACCCTTGTGAGTCGATTTAGTTCCCAGTACTGGAAGATGCGCGTTTCACAGTTAATGAAGATGGAGAAAGATGATTATAACATATGTTAGTCCACAAGATTTGCAAAGTCAATCAAACAATATGCAAATTAAGTTAATATAAAGTAGCCAAGTCACCGAGACTTTATACTGAACACACAAATTCATATCATAAAACAATACTAACGCGGACTTTCCTGGTTAGGCATTACGACAGTAATGGTAATTCTTTCTCCGGTGTCTACGTCTTTAACTTTGGCAGTCATACCTTCGGTACATACAACTTCTTTAACAGCCTCGACCTCTGCCTCCTCAAGACGATTCCATTCTTCAAGAAAGTCGGTATCACTCATAGTATTACTTGTTGGATCTAGACTTGCCAATGCTCTGTCTAGAAGATCTAACTTCTCTTGTAGAATCTCTACTACTCTGTAAGATGACTTGTCGCTAGCCATGAGGTTGTTAGCAACATTCGACAGATTAGTATGGACATAGTTGTCATTCATGAACTTGACGAGTCTATAACTTGAGTTCGACGTGGTACTAGGCTTGATTTCTTCGATACATTCATTTAAATATCTTGCATGAAATGTCCTGAAAGGTCCAATCTGGGTATCAGTGTATCTCTCACTCTTCTCAAGTGTCTCAATACTCTTATGTAAAGAGGAAACAGCAGAGATAAGAGGAGCCGACCACTTAGTTAACTTCTTCTTCTCAATATTCTCATCTTCCTTACTAAGGCTGCCGGTCAAGTACCCAGTCCGGATACTTGGTTTGACTGCCAGTTGTTTGGGAATAAACTTGATTAGTACTGAACATTTGAAATGTTCAAACTCGAGTAGTTCATTGGCATTAGCACAATTCTTCATGCATATATCAAGATGCTTCTTAGCATTCTCAATGTCTTCGAGTGTCGGATTGTCTGCAGCAATAACAGTAGATATGATTGCTCTGCTCTCAGCGATGTCAAACACATGAGGCTCAGCGGCAGCAGCAACATCAACTCTAGATACTGCTTGCCCGCTACTATCCCTCTTTGTTGATGCTTCTCCAGTAACATCTCCAGGACAACAACATTTACGAATGCCATCTAATACATCGTCGATGATACCACCAATACCACTGAGGAGACCACCAATAAGACTATCATCTCTTTCAGCTGGGTTGTAATAACTAACCAAGCGTGATGCATCAGGTACGGGTGAAGCATCATCTTCGGGTAAGGATGTAGATGCAAGTGATGTAGTAGCAACTAATGCTGAGCATACAAGACTTTTATCATATGCAGCCTTGGCCTTGGCACGTTGATCAACTATCCTTCTAGTTGATTCAGCCTCCGATACATTACTTATAGTTGGAGGCAAATCACTACAGCCATATATATCTTCATTAATACGTGCTCTTTCCACCAAAGTTAATTTGAGAGCTCTTCTATTCTCCTCTGTTTGCTTCTCATTACGCCAAAGGTGTGCTGATACTTTCATAGTAGTAGTAGATATGTTGTTAATAGTTGAATAATACCTGGACGAATTGATATTGCAATCAAATAGTAAAGAGGCATTACACACTTGTGTGCATACAAATGGTAGACGGCAAAACCAAAAAGGCGGCAAAAACCTTTGAAAATACTGGCTTTCTCACATCGGCATGGAGTTTGAATTTCAAATTGGTTGCTCTTTCGTCTACCCAGTATTCTACTTGGTAAGTTACTAAGTCTTCTTCATAAGATGCTGTTTATTGGTCTTATATTAGGATAGTATCGGCATCACTTATAAGATTGGTTGGTTGTCACACTTTTTGGCGGGCAAAAAAATACTCAAAACTCAGGCTAAAACTAAGGAGAATTTTAATCACGGATTGGCCCAAGTGCATTTTTGAATGGTGTGTGGGTCTGTGACGAAAGGCAACCAGCAAATACCTAAACCCAACGCCGCGCCCCTATCGTACCTCTAATAAACAGTCTCTTCACCAACATCATCATGAGTACAGTAGAATATGAAGATAAAATAGTAGCAGCTTGCTTTCGTACTGACGAGTTTGGGAAGTATTATATCTATCCACCTGAAAATGAAAGATATAACCCATGTAGAAAAAGAAGATGCAAAATATATAAAAGATTACGAGCAGATGGATATAATAAATATGGTACAACTGCTGATACATCTGGAAATACTATTATTGTCGATTTATATCCAGTCGATGATGAGACTATCCAACAATTAAAACAAAAAACATATATTTTCAATCAAACTATTATACCACAAAGAAGAGATGATACAAATTGCAACAGAGATATAATTGATAGTAGAGAAGATACAGTTATTGATGAGAAGGACAATAGTAATAATGCCGCAGTCGACACCGGCAATGCCGATACCTCCTCCACAACTGACGATAGTACAACTACCGCCACGACCGACGGTATCGATGTCGGTATATCTACCGCCGCCGCTAATAGTAATAATGAAGAGTCTAAAGATATATCAGTTAATTTTGATGATAGTGGTGGTAATTTTTATTTAGATGAGGAAATATGTGGTGAAGTATGTGGTGATAGTAAACAATCTGAGATTAAACCAAGCACACATGTGGTAGGTGACATCCTCAAAGTAATACCACCATCAAGTAAATTATTGTCTATCTGCAATATAAAAGAAGACCAATATCTACATAGTTATCTAGATAGATCACTTCCACCTAATTACAAGTCGAGATCCGAACTACCAGATATAGTAAAAGCACAATCAAGGTTATCATTAATATCTAGAAGAGATGGAAATCGTCCAGAAGACTTCATCAATACAAAATCAGATGTTACCGTCAAATCACATTCTAATACAGACAAAATACTAGACAGCTTTATAGTATTCAACCAACGTCAAAAGAATATATCAAAGACTCTTGATTATAAAGTAATAGAAGAACAGATCAATACCTTCCCCAAACCAATATACTGCAATGGAGAGGTGGTAGATATCTTCGACGGCATCCAGTTATGTGAGGATAAGAAAACAAAGTGCCGGTTTTACCATGATAAGAATGGTGTATTACCATTTGCTGAACAAAACGATAGGTTGAGGTATTATTACTTAGTAAGGGATCTATTAACAAAGGAAGAAGTAGATGAAATAGTTGAAGCAGCTGTAAAGTATTCGAAAGATGGAGACCTCATCCCTGTAATGACATTGTTCCTCTGTCGGGTAAAGGCGAAGGACAAGTACATGAAGACGATAAGAGAGAAAGAGAATAAAGAAGACAACGAAGCTGCCAACGATACTAATTTCATAACCGCAGTGGATAATGTACACAAGTATTATGATAGATTATTACCATTGGTAGTGGATGAGATAATACAACATAAACTTGAGTATAATGATTTGGATAGATTGACATGGGCTCAAAATATACTCACCAATACTGACGGAGATCGATATTTCGACAACAACGCGTTAGTAATAAGAAAAAAAATGGTTGATATAGTAATAAACAGCATACCCAAGGAAAAGAGGGATGACCCGGTGGAACAAGAGAAGTATATTAATGACAATAAAGTCCTTCAGTCGATTCGGTATATGCTCAACAGTCAAATAAGGTAAGAGTATGACGTTTTTGGAGGATATACATTCATTCATGTCGAATACAACTCACCACACGTCTAATATAACTTACCACACAGCGAGGATACTAAGACTAAAAAAGAATATGAGCATTTGAATACACTATTACCAACTAACGATTGTGTTATGAGGCTATTCAGAAACCACACCTTCTATGATATTTACAAGATTATATCAACTCAGGTGATTCCTGAGGGTAGTGGTATGGAGTCACAGCATGCCGAAACCTTCCTTAGTTTCGTCTTATGTGATATCATCTGTCCAGTCCAAGATGAACGATTGACTATGCATTATCAAGTAAGACACAAGAAAATGGTCATAGCACTACAAGAGTTTCTCAAAGACGAGTGTATGGGAGCTGGCGAAGATGTACATTTCAGTAACCAAGTCGGATCGTTTGCACCCATTTGGACGTATTACATGAAAAGGACAGATGATGAAAACAAGAAATTAGACCAAGCAAAGCAGGTACCTTCATTTAGAAAGAAGTTTGTATTACACATGTCAAGAAATATAAACAAAAAGATCGGCCGATGGGCAAATGAGATCAGCGGAACACTTAAACAGTTACTAAACGGAAGTGGGAAAAAGAAAGAGGCAGGCTTGGCCATTTGCCGACAACTAGTAAAAGCCTATCCAGGCAAATATGATTCATTAGTAGACAGTTCAAATCTAGTTGGAATAGAAGGTTGGAGTGTAATGCAACACGGGCAACATGGTGAGGACGGGGTAGTACAATCAAAAGACTTCTCGAGAAAGTGCAAAGCGGATTACATACCTCCTCCAACTCCGATAAAGAAGAAGAAGAAGAGAAAGAAGAGACCTGAATCGCCACAACCACCACATGAATTAAGTGAATACGAGCTATTACGGCTAGAAAGAATTAAACGTAATGAAGAACGAATTCGAAATTTGGGTTTAAATAAGATATGGTGCAGTTAATAAAGAGTGTGGGAATACGAGTAACAAAAGGAGAAGATGGTGGTAGTAGGAAACTACTTATACTAGACTTAGAAAGAAACAATAACCTACTAATAATCCGATCATAGCACCTTCTTTACTTCCTATATTCCTTTCCCAAAACGGTAGCTCAGCGTCTCAGAGCGCTCCACTAGTGCGGCACTACTTGATTGAAAAGAGCTTACCCACCTACCACCCATCATCGTCCCACATACCCAAGAAGTTTGCATTGCTTGAATCAATCATCTTCATCACCCCATAATTTTGTGCCTTGCGATATTGTACATCACTATTATCTCATGCTAACTTTCCAACAATAGCATCAATGGGGATTGGTCCAAAATCGCGACTATCTCTACTGTACAATTCATTATCACCAACAACGAAAACAAATCCCTCAGGAACTACTTCATAATCTGATTGATATCTCTTTCCTCTTGTGGCCTTGATACGCTTAACGATATATTCTGTGTCCTCCCAATCTTTGTAATCTTTATGTTTCTCTACCCACGACGAGTCGAACTTGATCAGTACAACACAGTCTGTAGCACAACCAAATAATACGCAACCGTAAGCAAATGCCAAGACCTACTTTATGTCTACTACCATCTTTATATTTACTAAATTCTGTCTCCATACTTATACCATCAAGATTAACATGAGGATTCCTTTTCAACAATGATATTAGTTTACGGAGGCGCATGATAAGAGAGGGTATTATAATTAAATTAGAGTAGTAAACAACAACGATAAATTAAGTTAATTAAAAGCAGGACTAAAATCACTAACCGGGACAGAAATCAATCGAGGGTTTAATTTCATTATTGTTACTGTCGATAGTTAATTGTCGGCAGCTGCAGCAGCTAAGAAGTATGCATCGTCGTCGACATCATCTCCTCCTCGACAACAAGCTCAACCCAAGGTCACGCCTTTCCATCCTGTACACGCATGGATACGCTGTCTGACTTCACCACAGTTGGGTCTTGACCATTGTCGACCGTATGGTGTGTGGTCGGTGCTTCGTGTCATGGGTCAACGAATACCCGCCGAGTTTACTGTTCGAGACGGTACCGATGGTAACCGAACAGTCTTCCAAACACTTGCCGAGAGTAAGGCAAGTGATTGTATGTTATGCAAGGAAGAGATACGGGATGTAGTTGAATGCTTAATGGAAGCTGATTATAGATCGGCATTCATGCCAAGACAGTCGGATGGACGACTCATTGGTCACATTGCATTGGAGAATGGCTGGCCATGTAAAGACTTGTTCTCAAGAAAGACTGGTGCCACTTGTGCCTAATAGATATTACTTGATATAGAGACCTTGTATGAGTAGAAGATTATACAAAAGGATTCATAAGCTAGAGATTTGAGTTGTGTAAAGTATCCTTCACTTAGAACATACCCAAAACTTATATAATCTATAGGAGTAAATTAAAGAAAGAGAGAGAGCATATTATGTATTCTACATAGTCATGAAAGGGTTAGGAGTCCTGAGTCTGCATCGCATCAGATGCAGACTGTATACTCGATATAAAGTTCGCTGAGCCAGTCGCAAAAGGCAAGGATACTGTTTTGGTACACAATATACCGGTCTATATTGTATAGATACTTGCACAGCAAGGATAACGTTGTTCACAACACAATGTTTACAAGTTATGATCTCTACGAGAGATCATCTAATAAAGAGGTTGAGCCCAACAAGCTGAGCCCAAAGATACCGCAATAACCGTGGTATCCAAACACTCCCCTCAAGCCAACTCGGATAGATCCGATTTGGATTGCCATTAGTAATGCACATGAACCAATATTCACGTATAATACACTTAGAACACAAAATAACCTATGGGAAAAAGTAAAACCCATCTTACGATCATCACAAGATGCTCGCCGCTTAATATAAATTGGTTGAATCCACTTCCCAATTTTCTGCTCATATCATATGAACTTTCAATCGCACTAATCAAACCCAAGTGGTTCAGATAACAACCTTAGTCCACTCGTCATTACAAACATATCTTATGAATGCAATTATCCTCTCAGGGAAACTCGAAACCCTGTTTCTATCCAACTGATAGATATCTCACTCTTACAAGAGCCACGAGTGGTTCATTCCACTCGCTCAACAACTTATTAGATGGTTGAATCCACCTACAATACCTGGGAAGACCACTAAACCCAGATCTATAAAAACCAAGTGGTTCGGGTATCATACCGTAGTCCACTTTCTCTGTCAATTCGAGCATACACCAGATTAAATCTGAATGTATCTCTAAACTCTATGACATATTCACTTTGCAGCAAATGAGTCCATAACAAACAAGCACCTAATTCAACTTCTGCACTGGTCATATTGAATCGAGAAGTATCAATTCCAACCAAACTGTATACATGAGCTACTCAGCTGTATCTTGTGTCCACAGATAGGACGGTAACAACTTTTACCGAGCTCGTCAGCACATTAACATGCACAGCTGTTAAACTCCTTACTCTCGGAGCACTTGTTAAATCATCTTCATGACAACATTTACTCATCAATGCATGATTACCGACCGTTCTGATGTACAATACTTAATCATCGTTCTGATGTACAATACTAAATCTCATTCATACCTCGTTGGTATCATCATTTGACTAGCTCTCGTATGAAACACTATTTACTGCTCGACTGTTCTGATTCACAAATCATACTACGTCTCTCTTACCAATGTCTTTCCTTTATATAAAGAAAACATCGATCAGACTCTCATATCCCGAGATACTAATAATGTACTTTTGTTCACGCAAGATTTCAATACTACTTCCTCGGAAATAGACTGCCGCTGCGTATCCACTAGTGCACTATTCCACATCATGTGTAACTTTCAACTTATGCACAATTCAGCTTACACTTGACGAGTTCCTCGAGCTTACTTACCGACACTGTTTGTATCCTGATGAACAACATCACAGACAACTCTCGTCTTTCGTGTCGAGCTCTTCCATAACTCTTGTCAAAGTACACGAAGTACTAGCTCTTTCACAGAGCACAATCAAGCTAATCTCAAGACATGTCAGCCATTAGATACAACGGCATCAACTTCTCGCCGATATCACAGATACAGATACTTCAATTAGAGTCGATCATATCATACTCGTAATCGTCTCGTTCTGTGTAGACACGGACTAAGCATCCATCAATCGCAAAGATACCCTACTAATCAAGCATCGGACTTGACAAACTCAATTCTCGGGTATTGAATATGATGAGCATTAGTACACAACAACAAGATATACTTATCAATGTCAATCTCTTTAGACATCAACCATACACTCGGCATACCATTTTCAGCCGGTAACATCTTGAACTTGGAATATTTCTTCCTCAAGTAAGTGTTGTATACTAATGATGTGCATCTCGGCACATCCAGAAACATATCTTCTCTTATGACTCTGACGAATATACATACTTCCATATCTGTACTTCTTTTGACGGCATAGATCATACAACGTACAGGAGACATATAGTCTAGGAAAGTCGTCTCTCGACAATCCTTATCTTGCAACAACAGGGCTTCCTCGTCTCAACTACTATACCATGCACTAACCAAGAGGATTCGACTTTCTCATCCTCCTATCATCATCATCATCATCGGTAATACAGCACTCGACTATGCCACTACTGGCTCAATCAGTATCACCTAGAGATATAAACTAGTCTCTGAGCAGAGCTCAATCTTAGTCTCTTCTCAGTTTTCGGCAGGTAAACTTGCTCAACTTAGCTTCAAGTAGCTCAACATAAAGACCACTGCGTGACGGTTGATACCACAAACTGGTTCAACACCTTATAGAGAATATCATCGTATCTCTACTATATCTAGTTCATCGTCATCGGCACGTTCTTTTCATCTCAACTCTCGCCAGTATCCTCAAACAATACCACAAGATATTGAACACAAGATGCGTTCACATCATACTGACATCACCAATGTTCAGTATTAAGGCATATTGGAATTGAAACATACAACATTATCTTCCCTGACAACTAAAAGTCTCGGGTATTTATACAGTATTCTCTCGTTGCCCCGTCCAACTTGACATAACTTTCACCTAAGATCAATTTCAATTGCAACTCGACAAGTCAAGTCCGTTATTATTCAGATCTCTTGGCAAATCACATCTCGGGGTACAACCAACTGAAGTTTCAATGTTTGTTTCATTATCTTCTATCACTTTGATCTCGTGATGTCGTGAACTATTCAACTTAAAATCCATTTATCCTAAGCAACTCGAATTCACTTCACATTTTGCCAATCATGCTGCTGTTGAGATTCGTCAATACAGTACACAAGCCACTGCTCGTTTGTATATGATATCCTCTTCTTATGCATTCATAGAACTGTATCAATATCAAGTCTCAGCTTGAAACCATTCATGTAAGTTCTAGTGAGCTTCACAAGCTTCATTTTGTCGTGCTACGACTATCCGTCACTCTAGAATGTGTCTCTTGTTCGTTTGTTTACTCCCCTGCAACATACCAGGTTGGAGATTAATCTCCTCAAACCCAAACGTCCGCACTCTAGGGTATTATCAGTTTCATACAAACATATGTCTTGAGACATCTACCAATTGCTTCATGCAATTACATTCATTCTAGTACGAGTCTATGATCTGGTATCCTTGCCAATCACAAACTTCTACTCTTTGTTGCCTCGAGGTACTTCCACCCTCAGCAGTCACACATGCCATAGTTGTACAATGATACACATCAAAATTGATACACAATAGGCTTACCGACTCATATTTCATAGTTGAACTCTATCAACTATAACCTTGTATCTTCACAACGATACTTATACATCACTCTCACTTAAGAAAGTTGACGGCTACTAACATTCTCAATAGATGTGGTATGAACCAACAAATCTTATTGATAAAACTCGGCTCATCAAATGATGATCACCTCTTACAACTTAAGACAGACACAACATCTCATCTTCTTTGTTGTCAACTCGCCATGTCAGGTATCAAACCTTGGGTATGGCCACACTATCCATGCAGAGGTCAATCGATAGATTGGATTCACAACGATATAACATGCATAAGATAGACTACTATCAATGGATAGTCTCTTCTTGTACACTTTTGAATCTTGAGTTGCAATCTCTGAGAGATCACTTTCATTACAGAGGATACATATCAGTCTTGGTTCTTATCTAAACTTGTATCAACTCAACCTCTGATAACAACGGTCTTCAGGTCAACTTGGGTAAATAGATTTGACTCTATTAGATCATGTGATAACACATGTTCACAACGATACGCCTCTAATCTCTTCCCCCGAATATGATATACAAAACTCACACCTTGCTGACTGATCCATGAAATTAGTAATCTACAGTTCAGTCTGCTGGTCCCGTATTTATAAATATATATTCATTTGAGACGTGTACTAACCAGAACAAGATACATAAACATCAACAGTGTACATATCTCTTGTCCTTGTATGTTATTATCCCTTTGAATGATGATACTCATTACATTCAATTGATGATCTGATGATACTTGTTTCACTATTGTAAACACTAGTCTTCAATTCATCTGTTCATTTGCAATCGGTAAGTGGACAACTCCAGCATACCTAGTCCTTCACACGATACAGATTCACTACTCTATCTCGTGTTGTCAACTAAAGCAATCATATCCAATCTGGTCTGAGATACGTAGCAACATCTCAACCATATGATTACTCTTGATACTTTCGATATTATATACTCATC
>Ga0214478_100171_pt1 | contig 36890 bp, 28 predicted proteins | sample M1_20Mar14CPVII9_2_FD_178001 | JGI IMG/M metagenome (GOLD analysis project Ga0214478, IMG submission 178001) | Marine eukaryotic communities from Monterey Bay, California, United States - M1_20Mar14CPVII9sort6BwellD7 | ecosystem: Environmental > Aquatic > Marine > Unclassified | place: USA... | reverse complement strand
GATGCAGACGGCATTTTACTTGGGCTCCTTGAAGGAGATAGACTCGGAGTTGATGTCGGCTGCGTATTGAAAAGAAGACGAGAAGAACATAACGTGTGTGAGTTAAGTGTTTATGCACAGTGATAGCCTATAGGCACTAATCTCAAGAGATACAAACAAATACATGTCAATGAAAGGACAGGGCATAACAAGGGCACTCCAACTTAAAGTTCTGTATTACAGGCACCTCTACAGAGGAACTGAGGGGGGTGGGGGGGTGGATAGGATAAAACCAATACCAAGGGAGCTTATGCATAGAAAGATACCGGTATCTTTTGAGTGTGATACCAAAAGGAGTTTTCATTCGATTGAAGCTCATGAGAACCAACCTTTATTAGGTGGCTCTTAGTGCTATCCTGAACAGCTGTTTTATCCTGGATCCATGTTGGCTGACTGAAATGAGGGGGGGTGGGGTCTGTAATACATAACTTTAAGTTGGCGTGCCCCAAGCTTACCTCTTTTGACGGCGATCCAGTCGGGGTTGCAGAAGGTGATTGGCTTGGACTCTGAGACGGCTGTAAGGTGAACATGTGAAGAGAGAAGAGGAAGTTAAGAGTTGAGTTAGGAAACGGTACCTTAATATCTTTTTTCGAAATAATAGCTTACCTCTTTTGTTGGACTCGCAGATAGACTTGGACTTGACGTGGGCTGAGTGAGATGGGAATGATGCAAACAAAATAGAGACAAGAAAGGTGAGTATTTGTGTGTTTGTGAGATGACGACTGTCCGAGGAAAGGGTATCAGTCAATACAGGCCCGAAAGAAGCTGCTCACCTCATTTGTAGGAGACTGTGAAGGCCCTATCGTGGGGCTAGATGACGGCTGTAGTGAAGATAGAGAGCAGGAGATATCATGTGTGAGTAAGGTATCCTCATAAAAATAAAGTCAAAAAATATCAAGAGATAGATTTCAATAGTACAGCTCTTTTTTACACAAACATAATAGAAGCTTACCGCTTTTGATGGCGAGCTCGTTGGCACCTCTGTTGGACTAGAAGAAGGCGAAACTGACGGCCCTTTACTTGGACTCGACGTGGGCTGTAATAAGACAGAAGACAATTATGAAGAGAAGAGTGAGTGATAAGGTATCCTCAAGATGATTTCAATATACACATAAAACAAATATATACATCAGAAAGCTCACCGTCTTGGACGGCGATCCCGTAGGCGCGTCAGTTGGATTAAGAGGAGCTTTCGAAGGCGATTGGCTAGGACTCGATGATGGCTGTAGTGATATGAAAGTAGACAGTAAGAAATATCATGTTAAGGTATCCTTCAAAATGTCAATACATACATACTCAACACATAATATATACAACAGAAACTCACCGCCTTGGACGGCGAAACTGATGGCCCTTTGCTTGGACTAGAAGAGGGCGGAACTGATGGTCCTTTACTTGGACTCTGCGAGGGCGACAGGTTTGGACTCGTTGTTGGCTGTTGAGATGAATGATGTGAAGAGATGGGGAGCAGAAATGTAATCACATGTGGTGGTGAGGTTTAAGTGGTATAAAAATACAACAACAATACACTCTTATCTCCTTCTAAAGTGAGATACAATACATGGCATCACATAGCACAACAAAACATTGTTGTTTCAAAAGCTTACATTCTTTGACGGTGAATTGGTCGGAACAGCCGTTGGACTAGAAGAGGGCGAATTAGAGGGTTCCTTTGAGGGCGATTGGGAAGGCCCTGCTGTTACCGTTGGATTGAATGTCGGAGCTTGGGAAGGAGATTGGCTTGGGCCGCCTGTTGGGTTCGTCTGTATCATAAAAGTAAGAGAGGAGGCTGAGCTTAGTATACAGCAACTCTGCAATATGGTCGACAAACTTATGAGAACTCATACTACCACTCACTGTTGGGGATGTAGTTGGACCTGTCGAAGGTTGTTGAGACGGCGATGCAGACGGCATTTTACTTGGGCTCCTTGAAGGAGATAGACTCGGAGTTGATGTCGGCTGCGTATTGAAAAGAAGACGAGAAGAACATAACGTGTGTGAGTTAAGTGTTTATGCACAGTGATAGACTATAGGCACTAATCTCAAGAGATACAAACAAATACATGTCAATGAAAGGACAGGGCATAACAAGCTTACCTCTTTTGACGGCGATCCAGTCGGGGTTGCAGAAGGTGATTGGCTTGGACTCTGAGACGGCTGTAAGGTGAACATGTGAAGAGAGAAGAGGAAGTTAAGAGTTGAGTTAGGAAACGGTACCTTAATATCTTTTTTCGAAATAATAGCTTACCTCTTTTGTTGGACTCGCAGATAGACTTGGACTTGACGTGGGCTGAGTGAGATGGGAATGATGCAAACAAAATAGAGACAAGAAAGGTGAGTATTTGTGTGTTTGTGAGATGACGACTGTCCGAGGAAAGGGTATCAGTCAATACAGGCCCGAAAGAAGCTGCTCACCTCATTTGTAGGAGACTGTGAAGGCCCTATCGTGGGGCTAGATGACGGCTGTAGTGAAGATAGAGAGCAGGAGATATCATGTGTGAGTAAGGTATCCTCATAAAAATAAAGTCAAAAAATATCAAGAGATAGATTTCAATAGTACAGCTCTTTTTTACACAAACATAATAGAAGCTTACCGCTTTTGATGGCGAGCTCGTTGGCACCTCTGTTGGACTAGAAGAAGGCGAAACTGACGGCCCTTTACTTGGACTCGACGTGGGCTGTAATAAGACAGAAGACAATTATGAAGAGAAGAGTGAGTGATAAGGTATCCTCAAGATGATTTCAATATACACATAAAACAAATATATACATCAGAAAGCTCACCGTCTTGGACGGCGATCCCGTAGGCGCGTCAGTTGGATTAAGAGGAGCTTTCGAAGGCGATTGGCTAGGACTCGATGATGGCTGTAGTGATATGAAAGTAGACAGTAAGAAATATCATGTTAAGGTATCCTTCAAAATGTCAATACATACATACTCAACACATAATATATACAACAGAAACTCACCGCCTTGGACGGCGAAACTGATGGCCCTTTGCTTGGACTAGAAGAGGGCGGAACTGATGGTCCTTTACTTGGACTCTGCGAGGGCGACAGGTTTGGACTCGTTGTTGGCTGTTGAGATGAATGATGTGAAGAGATGGGGAGCAGAAATGTAATCACATGTGGTGGTGAGGTTTAAGTGGTATAAAAATACAACAACAATACACTCTTATCTTCTTCTAAAGTGAGATACAATACATGGCATCACATAGCACAACAAAACATTGTTGTTTCAAAAGCTTACATTCTTTGACGGTGAATTGGTCGGAACAGCCGTTGGACTAGAAGAGGGTGATTCTGAAGGCCCTCTGCTTGGTGCTTGTGTGGTTGGAGCTAGTGTAGCTACATTTCCTTCTGCTACTGGAGGCTTAGTTGGTCCATCCGAAGGCGACTGAGTTGTTGGCTGTTGTAAAAATTTCATGCATGATGTAAAGAAGAATAACAAAAGGTGAAATGTAAGTGTGGGTAGTATTAATATAAGTAGTGAAGTATACACACACAAGATCATTGAGTACTTACGTAATCACGGGAGTTGGACGGACGTGTTTTGCACCTCTGTTCATAAGTAATTCATCAAGCACCATGGTCATATTAGAATGATGATAGAATATAGAAATAGATCAAAGCAACAAAACTTACGGATGGAGCATGAGTAATGGATGGGGAAGCAGTCCACTCTCCTCTGCTCTTTTCACTCTTACCACCCCAAGGACTCTCTTTGTGTGTGCTATCCTTCTTTGCTTTCTGTTTTGGGTTAGAGTAGAATTAGAATGGGGGTTTAATGCCTTATAATTGCAAGTAATTACGTGTATCATATCATGTGTAACGCAAACAACCAAACAAACTTACCGAGAACAAACGGAACTTAGTTTCAACAGTAGCCTGACCACCAGCCTTCTTTTTCTTCTTCTTCTTTTTCTTCTTCTTCTTCAACATCCGATGAGGATCAGTGTTGCCACTTTCGGATGGGGAAGCTGTCCACTCTCGAATACCGCTCTTGCCTGATTTCCCCCAAGGATGAATACCACTCTTGCCTGATTTCCCCTCCGAGTAGTACAATCCAGACTTGCCCGACTTTCCAGAGAGACATTCACTAGCGGCGCCTGACTTGCCACTCTTAGATAAATAAGAACCAGACTTGTCCCAAGGACGAATACCACTCTTGCCTGATTTCCCATGTGATCCAGTCTTGCCTGGATATCCTGACTTGCCTGGATATCCTGACTTGCCACTCTTCCCATGGTCCAATGATGTTGGCTGTGATATGAGATACCATAATATGGAAAGTAGAGAGTAAACATAATCTAGTTGTCTGAACAGAGACTCTTTTGAGATGAACAAGATCAATACTTACCTCTTTTGATGGTGAACGAGAACGAGAAGGCCCTGCGGTAGGTTCAAATTGAGGAATGTTTTCGTCTAGAGAAGGCGATCTTGACGGCACTTTGGAGGGTGAACGGCTTGGCCCTGAAGTTGGCTGTGATATAAGATTGACGAGTAGAGAGTGAACATACCATGTGAGGACGTGCGTGTGAGTAAGTAAGTTCAAGAGCTCTACGATACCCTTTCCAGATATGTCCAGATATATGTTTGATAAGGATACAGATTAAGCTCACCTGTTTTGACGGTGATCCTGTCGAGACTGTTGAGGGCGATACGGAAGGCCCTTTACTTGGTCCATGTGAGGGTGAACGGCTTGGACCCGATGTTGGCTGTGAGTGGATATAGGAGAGAAAAGAGATGGGACTTTAGGCACGGTATCCTCTTCGTCCCGCGAGTATGTACCCTACTTTCAAAAATGAACACAAGATAGTCCAAACAACACTCACCTCTTTCGACGGCGCAGCAGGCGGTCCCTTTGAGGGCGATACGGAAGGCCCTTTACTTGGTCCATGTGAGGGTGAACGGCTTGGACCCGATGTTGGCTGTGACAATATCATACCGATAGGTTGAAAAGTAGAGAGTGAATGAACGTATCATCGTGAGCAAGTGCAAGTGATTGAGTGTTCCTAGATCATGCCAATACTTACCTCTTTCGATGGCGAACCAGTTGGAGGCTGACTAGCTGTCTTCTCCGGTTGAGAAGACAGCGACGGAGCCTCAGAAGGTTCATCACTTGGTGAGCGTGAACTAGAAGGCTTGTTTGAGGAAACAATAGACGGCGAACCAGAAGGTTCAACACTGGGAGAACTTGAACGAGAAGGACTTTCACTTGATACTTCGGAAGGCTCTTGACTGATCGACGGCAAATCAGATGGCTCATAGCTTGGTGCAAATGACTGAGAGGGCATTCCGGAAGGCATACTTGTTGGTGCAGGCTATCAGTAAGTTATATGAATGAGAGAAAAGTGAGTCATTTGACAAATGAAGAAGCAATCACCGAGCAGCTACTAATAGTAAGTACACATATATGACTTACACAAGCAGCGTAAATTGTATCAGCTCCTATATATTTCAGGCATTGCTCTTCCTCTTTGCAGCAGTTAATCAATTCAGAAATCTGATCTCCATTATCATTGATCTTGTAGCAAGAACGGTAAACATTACATGAGTCGATTAGATCAACTCCGCTTAATTGAGCTCCAGAGCACGAGTAACTATCTGTGCAAGACGAATCAGCACTACCAATTGTAGCAGTATTGCATGAACCAAGCTCTCCTGAGCATGATGGGCCTACAGCATATGGGATATTAGCATTTTGGCAAGCATAAAAACTACCAGTACATGTTGCATCTTTACACACTATAAAAGAGTGAATAGAGATTAAAGAGGGGCGATTAGTATAAGTGTTATGACCAAAATGATTCCAAAATATACTACATGAGGATGACTCTTTGCTTACCTTTGCCTGTAAAGCCAGCACATGCATCAGCCCCAGTGCAACATTGACCAGCACATGCATCCTTACAAGATGTGGATGTATCACCACTAACAAAACCGCCATCACAATCAACGTATGCATCACTGCCCGATAAACCAGGTATATTTGTAGCATCACAACGATCCTTAAATGCTTGGAGGGCAGCAGCATCTAGTCTACGTCCTTGAGGCTGGGCTTGACGATCCTCAACATCTTGAGGCGCACTTAACACGGTCTGATCTTGAGGATCGACAGAAGTAGTACTCTCCCTGTCATTAGAGAGAATACCAATACTTTCAGACTTATCAATAGACGTCTTCTTGGATAGAAGGGAAGACGAAGAAGCATCTGCATGTACTTCTTCAAACTTGTTGGACCTCCTTGGCTTCCGAGGCTTCCGAGTATACCGTCCACGAGTGCTACCCTTGACATAACGGAGGAAGAATTTATTCTCCTGTTTATCGTCCTGCCCCTTTATTGACATAGCATAGATCGGGGAGTATGGGGAGATTTATATGTTAGAGATAGGACTATTCGCAAATACATATAAATGGAGATGACAATTGACAATTGCAATAAACTTACCCCACGGCCGCCTCTACTACGAGGAATAATATCATGTTGCCCCTCACATGATTTTGTAACTACAGTAAGTACTAATGATGTTGACCACTTCATATTACTTTTAATTATTCTCAATTCTTGATCAATATCTGTCGGATAGATGATTTGTGTTATTTACTCAGTGTAATATATCACAAATGATATTATGTTAATGTTGGGTTCTGATAACTGATGAATACCAGTTGTTTAGTGGAGATTGTTGATTACTGGCCAATACTACTATTGTCAATTGATTTTGCTATCTATTGCAATTCAGTTTATGATAACCTGCCATTCACCTGCCTCATTCAGACATGGCAGCTCTTTGTCATATGTCTCATAGTCCAATGTCGAACTGTTCCGATGTGACACATATGAAAATTGATATCTCATCTCTTGGGTTATCCTTCGATAATAACTGAATTAAAAGCTCAGAGTTCGATAACTGAATTAAAGCTCAGGAGTCATATCGATCTGATGACATTTGGTTCAGTATTATGTAAGGATGATAGTTATCCGGTTCCCCCTACATAATACTCATTAACCAGCGGTTAATGGCGGCTGATGTATAACATTTGAATATACCTATCAGATTATATCCCAATCGTTATCAAGCTTTACTTTTGATTTTTGAGTTTGGTGTAAATTGAAATCTTCTTGTGCTGGTTGCAATATGGTACCTACTTGCCGCAATATATCCCCAGGCAGGATATACCTTAGTTTGCAATATAGAACTAATACTTTATCAAGGATTGTGATGTGAATAGATCATTTGAATCTGACGTATGACCTGCTATGACCTGCTATATATCTATATCATGTGCATTAAGTATCGATTTCTATAAATTTGAGCTGGTGTAGATGACGTGCTGATGATACTGCCATCGATAATATCATCTTCTACTTCTAATTTTACAAATTCAAATCCTTCATACCCAATAGTGATGTTTATTTCATAACTTTTGTACTTTTCTCATTCTTCGGGGTATGTATTGAGTTCGACAATTTCATCATGCTAATAGAATATAGAGTAGATCGGAGGTATATTGATATGATATAAAGATACTGTGCAACATCAACCACCATTTTAAAATCTGTTTTATCTTCTGTTTTAATGTGTAATGTGTATTTGTTATTTGCGTCATTAATTATCAAGAAGATATTGATTAGATACCGTCAATAACAATAATAATATAAAACCGTCAACTGCACTTGAGATGTGTGTAATAGTTCAGTAACCTCTCACATTCGCACAGCATTGGATTGATTGCATCATTCAATCATGGCTTAATCTGTTGCTTTGATGTGTTATGAGAGATAGATACGTAACTCAAGAGTATCATAATAAGGAACCACTCTTCTACAATATTTCAAATATCAATACTAACACTACCGTAAGTTGATGTTGTTGCTATGCTACTCTCTACTAGAGCAGCGTCGTGAAATACCTCTGCAATCATCAATACCTCCAAGTTCGTTGAGGAAAGCCTCTAGAGAGCCGTCATTTTTTAGTTTGCATGTTAGATAAGAGCTTGCTTTGATTTTGATGCCGGCATAGTGAACTGACACTGACTTTGCGGTTGTAATACAAGACAATACCTTCCCCACGGGATATTGAACTATTATTTACTTATAATGATACTTGATGTACGCTTTCATTTATCAGGCCTTACTTTCAATAATACAATACACTACAACATTGCAAGTCAAATAAAGCAAAATGATAATGCAATTCAAATGTACGACGCACTGGCTGCAAATAATAGTAACAATAGATTGATACTCAGCCGTATCAAATGAAATAATGCAGAGGATGACCATCAATTGTGTATCAACACCGATCGTTACGATAAAGAGGAATGCTACTATTCTCCAGAAGGCACCGAAGATATGGGATGGTTAGGGTATTTTGTTGTCAATAATAAACATTTACGAGTGCTTACTATTAATCAAGAATTTGATGCGGCTGTCTACAAACCATTCTTTACAGGATTGAGACGCAATACCTCAATTACTATGTTATCTTTAAAACGAATGGATCATATTGACTAGATATGTTGAGTCCAATCATCAAAAACAATCCCAACTTGACATAATATATTAGTATCTAAATTGCAATTTAGAAGAGAAAGAGGAGCGTTTATTAGCCTTGGCAATTTGTAGTAGTAAACACAATCATTACAGCATTTGTCACTATATGAAAGTGAACTCTCCGACAAGGGATTAGTTGATATCATTACAGCATTAAGTTTTCATCCCCATCTAAAGTATCTTGATTTGGATTCAAACTATCTTCATATAAATGGTTGTAAGGCTTTGTCAACTTTACTGCAACATTCTGCTACTGGAATACAATATCTTGATCTATCTCGTAATGAAATCAACGATGAGGGGATAGAGGCTTTGGTTCCTTCTCTCAAGAAGTGTAGCCATTTGGAATCACTGAAATTGGCTGAGTGTGGATACAATGTTACAACCAGAGGGTATACATTGCATACTTTAAACTTGAGTGGCAGCTTGAGTGAAATAATGCAATCTGAATGGCAAGCCGTGTCCAAACTTCTTTGCAACATATACCAGTGACGATTCAAATATTTATGACCTATTGACTGAAGATCCGACGAACACAGAGATATAGCCAATACTCTTTTCTTACATTGAACCAAAGACGTGACAAGAAAGAAGTTGCTATGATTAAGATTCTACAGCATCACAATGGATTCAATATGACACCGTTATTTGAATGGGAATTCAATGCCTTGCCTCTAATGATTGAATGGTTTGAGAGGGCGTCCGCAATAACAATGCCTGAGAACTTTGATGCCAATGTTGGTCCGAGGAAGCTGTCATGTATCTATCAATTCGTTAGAGCTATGCCAGAGTTATATGTAGAGACACGCCTGAGGAAGCAGTTGGAAGATATTAAATCTAAAGAGTCAGAGATGGAAAAGAGACAAATGGACCTACGTCGTCAACAGTTGATATTAGAATTGCAATTGAAAGAGATGGAGGATGAGGGAGGACGAGAAGAAGAGTATCACGGAGAAGCGACGGTAACACATTAGTTATAATCTAGATTATAAATCAGTGCATGGTTAAATTTCTTCAATTACAAAAATCATCCCAATCCTGTATTAGAGGAACTTAAGATCACTTTTAGGCATCATAGTATTACTGAAACTTTGCTGGATTCGCTTGTCAGCTCATTAATGGGTATGCAGTCATTAAAGAAGCTTGGAGAATGAGTACCCAAGGTTGGCAGTCCGTAGCAACTTTACTCCAGCATCAAAACGACGTGTAGATGCATTTGAAATAGGTCTAACTTAAAGACTTGAGATTTCGATAAGTTATATGAGTATGTCTCACTCTTCTATTCATCTAGTGAGCTATTGCATCTGGTGGCTTCTTGCCAAGGACACAAGCTTCAGCTTGACAAAACATAAAGTGAACATCCCACTTTCTACTACCATATCCACCTTGATATATTAAGTCCTCTAACCATACTTGTAACTTGTCTGAGAAGATAAAGGTAGTTGGACAACTCGCTGTTGAATACTTTCGATACCCCATCCACTTTCCAACAGATAAGTCTTCAATGAAGTACAGTCCTCCAGGCTTTAGTGTTGGCCATAGTTTGATAAACGATGCCATGATTTGACAATTGTGATGTCCGCCGTCATCTATAATGACATCGAATTCGCCACCAGACTTGTCTATCCAGCCATCTAATGTACTATTGTTCCCTTGATCGCCGACTAATGTGTTGAAACCGTCTAATTTGCCTTGCTTTGTTGATATGTCTACACATGTCTTGTTATACTCTGCCTCCCATAGATTAGCCTTTGGAAATAGCTTTTTCCAAAGTGCTACAGATGCGCCCGGTTCATAGTTCATATCACAACCCAAACCAATCTCTAACATTTTCATATCCGGTTTTCGCCTGTAGTATGGTAATAGAAATTGTCCATACATTGTATAGAAACTATGTGTCGTAATCTTATCAGTAATCGGTGTCAGTGATCCGGCAGTCTCTACAAATGTTCTTTCCTCTGGAAGTAATTCTATATTCACCAGTGTGCTATCAGAACTTGGAGCTGGTTTCTTACCAAGGACACATGCCTCAGCTTGACAATACATAAAGTGTACATCCCACTTCTTACTACCATATCCACCTTGATATATTAAGTCTTCTAACCAATCTTGTAACTTATCACTAAATGTAAATTTCTTAGCATTGCAACTTGCCGTACCGGCGTGTCTAAAACCACGCCATTTACCAACTTGTAAATCTTCAATGAAGTATAGTCCACCGGGCTTAATTGTTGGCCATAGTTTGACGAAGGATGTTATTATTTGACAATTGTGATGTCCACCGTCATCTATTATTACATCGAATTCACCACCACTTTTGGTGATCCATTTGTCTAATGTTGCATTATCTCCTTGATCACCAACTAATGTATTGAAACCATCTAATTTGCCTTGTTTAGTTGATATCTCAACACATGTTTTATTGTATTCAGCTTCCCACAAGTTTGCTTTTGGAAATAGTTTCTTCCATAATGCCACAGACGCGCCGGGTTCATAATTCATATCACAGCCCAATCCAATCTCTAGCATTTTCATAGTTAGTATACGTTTATAGTATGGTAATAAGAATTGACCATACATTGGATAATACTTGTGTGTTGTAACCTTATCTGTAATTGGTTGTAAGGATGTTGCAGCGTGTACAAATTGTGCTTCATTTGGTAAGAGTTGTGAATTCATAGCTTTCTCGGCTGCATTGTGTTCAGCCTGAGATAGTAGATTTTCATCTTTTATAGTTAGGTGTGAATTGATTGCACTAGTACTATTCAATAATGAGGAAGATATTGTATTATGAATCTTCTCTTGCTGTTTCTTCTGTGTATCGTTACTAGTGCTACCCCTTTGATATAAGAGATATATTGCAATGAATATTGTTGCAACTATACCTATTCGATTTTTGGATGAATGTCTAGGATTCTTGTGCTTCTTATTAATATATGACCAATTATTATTAGTACTAATAGGTTCCCGAGGGCGTTGTACATATATTGGTTTATTGCGTCTTGAGTGTATTGTCATTTTTTGTGTGTATGATATGATTGTTTCTTTTGTGAGTAGATAAAGATGACGCTGAGAAAATTAGAATAACTGTATTATTGGCTGCGCATTAGCATATATATCATCGGTGTGGGGGTATAAGGAGAGGATATATTATAAGAGTTCTTTGGGCTTATCAAGCAATAAACAACAAATTATTGCAACTCGCAACTCGCAACCTAATTATGATATGAAACTTCTTTTAGATCGATAGTTTATAGAAACTTCTTGAATGGTATGACATGATCATTGAGTGCTCCAATAGCTGGTCAGCAGCAGCCAAAGAGGACCCATAGAGCCACGCCGATAGTGGGGTCGTCAAGTGTGTTGTGTATGATTTGCTGTGGGGTTTTGAGTAAGGGCTTTGCAATCTGAGTCTGAGTCTACAATACTCATCCATTGCAAATTTTCATGTTTGAGATTTGAGAGTCGCAAAAAGAGATGATACCACATACCTCAACAAACAGCCATCCATCATTATCAAAGAAAAGTAGTAATGACATACGCCGTCTTTTATTTGCAATCCTATTTGTGATCACATATCTTCTACATGATAATATTGCCGAGCATGATTTGTCAGTAGTACATCAAAATATATCAACCACAAACAATACAACCACTACAACTCATGCATCCAACAATCACAAGTACATACATGCAACTACCAAATCAAACGCATACACAGAACAACATACACCCTACAATACTCAAAATCATACTATACGCATATCATTCCGTTTACATAATCAAGTAGATGAAGGATTACCTACTAAGTTTCTATCTGTCAAACCATACATGTGTGGCTCCAACAAGGCACCATTACCTACTTCATTATCACAAAGTACAGTACTCAACTTTACCACTACAATATCTACCAACTTGAAAATTGTACATGTAGGTGATTCATTAAGTCAACAATTTGTACAAGGATTTGATGCAACACTACTAGGCTCGACATATGAATATAATCGAAATGTATTAGCAGAATACTTCTACGAAGGAAAGGTATATTCACATAATTGTTTATCAGTGTCGGCACCAACTCGAGGAGGTGGTGTTAGTTCCTATTGGAGAATAACAGACTTATTAAGTAATACAAACAGAAGAAAGAAAGCACGATGTGCTAAAGAGGAATTGCAATTAAAACAACGTATTGGATGGAGTAATATACAATCTATACAGTTAGTTGAACATACTTATACATTGGATTTAGATGAAAGTATAGTTAAGCAGATATTAGATACAAGGGTACCACAACCAATGCCTAGACCGATTGAACTGACAGTTGGTAGGTATGATATTGCTATATTGAGGATACCTCATGGTTGGATTGATATTGTTGATATAACACGTGATCGTATTATTGAAGCAATCAACTTGTCACATGACAATTTAGGAGTTGATACTGTAGTTATTACTACATTACCATTGAATAATAATGTATTATCAAGTGATGATTGGGAAGGGATATATAAGATTAATGTGATTATAAGAGATGTTGCATTGAATTGGGAGAGAATACGACATGATAGTAGTGAGAAGAAGAGAGGAGTAAAGTATATATTAGTACAAGAATTCGGTCAGTTCACCAATGAAATACTATGGAAATCAGCACAGCATCTTGGTATATACAAGAATGTAACAAGCTTGGACTCTGATAAGAAGCAATCGAATGGATGGGAGTTATCAGGTACATCATTCCTACTTGATAGATTACCATTAGCTAAACGCAAGTGGCCACCGAGTATACCAATGGTATGTGCACAACCACAGGGCGTTAATGAAAAGAGTAATGCTTGTATCCGAAATAGAATATCAAGTGACGGAATACATTGGTGTATTGAAACATTGGGTACTCGATACTCGGCTAGTATTGCTTGTTTGTTAGGTTGTATATACAATGGAGATATGAAGGGGAAGAGAAGATTGAAGAATGATGATACAGACTTGAGACAATGTGAACGTGAATGCAATGAACAGTTCATGTCTATTAAACCTGTCGAGGAAAGTTGGATTGGTAATGGAATGACTCTTTTTTCTCAATCACCAAGGCAAATGGAAAAGGAAACATTCTCTAATGTCAGAGCAGAATTGGCGATGAAAAATGGCCAGAAGCAATATATAGATACACTAATTCCAAAGGAATAAGTAGAGCAGTGTTATATTATCGTCCTTGCTAGCTAGCTTGGCTAGGCTCATAATGGAGGCATATTTATGATACTTATGTAACTCTTCTCTGGTATTCTTTATCTTAGTATCTCCGAGTATAAGAAGTATGTATTTGCAAGCTCGAACTCCCTCTCTTGCTAATCTTGTTCCTTGGGCCGTGTCTCTATTTATCCCACTCTGACCGCTCTTCATACCTAGTCTTTGTGTGTCTTCGACAAAGAATCATAGTTTTAAACTTGCCAACTCCTCCGCAGTACCTTTTACATCTCCACCTAATGAGGCTACATATTCCTGACACTCTTCTTTTGTAGCAAACTCACGACGTGACACCCTACCATTCTTGAACGAGATGTAATACCCACAATCCAATGGTATTCTATCCCGACGCTTGAGATTATTTGGGCCGACAAGTGCTGCATTGCCAGATCCCTCGAATATAATCTTATACTTATCCTTCTTGGCAATATACTTTTCTACAACGCATGCTTTGCCATTCAATTGTGGATGATTTGGTAAGTTGATTATCTCACACCTTCTACCCCCAAACTCCGATGAAACAAGTTTGGCTAAGTTGGTATTCTTATCGATTATCATAAATATGAATGCGTCCCTAGTAGATAGTTTAAATTCTTCTTGCATTTTCTGAGAGATATTAGGTGGTAGAATTATCTCCGCACCCCATTCGAGCAATATCTTAGCCTGCTCAAAACTATACTTTGTTGAAAGCATGAGAGGAGTAAATCCCTTTGCATCTAATACATTAACATCTGCCCCGTATTGCAACAGTATCGACAGCAAGTCAGATTTTGAAAAATCTATTGCCAAGTGTACTAATGTGGAGTTTAAATGATCAGGGTCTCTTGCACTCAACTTCTTCATATCAGCAGGAGATCCCAGCCATTTTATTACCTTCTCAATGTCGTTCTTCCCCAAAGCTGTGAAGATTTCGTTAGGTAGTTCAACACACCCGTCATAATCTAAGCCGTCCCCATTATAATCACCAATCTCTGTTTCCAATTGTTTGATATGTTTAACTTGATCCATGTAGGTTTCTGAAGTTGTATCACCTCTTTCCTCGTATCGACGTTTCTGTGTACGATGATACTCTAATTGAATTATCATATCTTTAGACGGAGGGATTCTCTTTCTACATAAAGGACATGACTTGCTCCTCTCTTTCTTAAGAGAAGAACCAAACTTTGACTTCCACCCATCCAAACAATCAGCACAGAATTTATGTTTACATGGTAATATTACGGCGGTACTTAGTGTCTCTAAACAAATACCGCACTCGTCATCTGCTATTGTTTGATCATCCGCCATATGCAATATCTATTTATTGTCAGTATATATTGCAGCTAATAAATCTGAGACCACAGGCGATATCGGTGATAACAATACTAAATCAATATGCTTCTCTAATCAGGTTGATATCAGATTATCGTATACTCATATAATAATTTGTTCGTTATGGTATGCGTAGGGTAGGGATGTTGTCGAGCTGTAATAATAGTAAAAGATATTATGATCGATATGCACAAAAATTATGTTTGTAAATCTACTCTGATGGCTTGACTATGATAACCGCCACTAAACCACTGCCGATCGAAAGGGCATTATATAGAGATATAGTAATAGTACTGATGGTATACGAAATGCTTTTATTGCAATAGAATAGACTATTCTATGAGTTTCTATTAATATTAGGTGCAATAGGTGCGTTTTATCTTTTGCACTGAAATGCTTACATGTGGAATGATTTGAGTCAAAAGTTGATATCGTAGGCAAAATCCGCCGATGATTGCCGCCGCCTATGCGTACTATCTCTTATCCTTTGCTGATAACCGTGATGGCATTAGATGCTTGATAATCTAGTTGAAATAGGATGGTCGTCTTGTGTTTGTAGAGATATCAGGGTATCGTTTGATCGGCACTTCTTTAATACGTTATATAAATCATGTTTCTAAAACGAGCATATCATACACAAAACAGCAATACCAACAGTCGGGCAAGAGTAGGATTGGTAACAATCGCTTTCATTGCAATATTCTTGATTGATAATCTATTATTCAATACTATAAACTACACTAATGAGAGTGGTATTGAGGCTTCACTGTTTCCTGCAAATAATGAGTACACAAAAGCAAAACAAGCATCATTAATCATATTCTATAATCTATTCATACCAACCAATGATACCGAGGGTTTACTCAATGCAGTGAATGTTATTACTGATCAAATGAAACAAGTTTCTACTGCATTATATCGATTAGAAGAGAAACAGCTCAATAACGATAGTAATACACAACAAAAGTTGTCTGGTGTGGTATACTACAATCTCATAGGCAATAATGAACAATTTACAGAAATGAATACACTATGTCATTCACTCCATCCAAGATTAGATTGTTTACAATTACAACACTATACGAATGCTACAGAATCGGTTACATTATCTAGTTTATATGATTATTGTCATACAGACATTGCAAAAGAAAATGATATGAAGCGTGTGGTGTATTTACATTCGAAAGGTAGTTTTCATGATCATGGTAAACAAACACCATGGAGGAGAGCGTTGACTAATAGCTCATTACATTTAGATTGTTTATCTCCACCTAATAGTGACTGTGATGTATGTGGTGCACAATATTATACAATGTTTGGTAGTATGTTTCCCGGCAACATGTGGACAGCCAAGTGTTCATATATACGAAAATTACTACCGCCAACAAACAATGGAGAGTATGTGCATCGTAAGAATGAAGCAATTAAACAATATTTGATACTAAAGAGTGAGAATATAGTATATAACACACTGGGATGGCACCAGGATGTATTCTTTGGATTAGGCAGATATATCAATGAACATTGGGTAGCTTCACATCCAAGTATCCAACCCTGTGATATGCATAGTCCACAAGTTGGGTTTTGGAATATGGTAAAAGGACAAGTAAAGGATGACCAATACGAATGGGGTATGGCACCACGACGATTAATGATATTTGATGAACCCGAGAGTAAACCAGTGATGAGAAGGAAGAATATAGACAAGTGGTTATCAAAGAATGATACTGAGAACTTTCGTCAGTACTATTATCTTGCTGGGAATATGATCAAATGGATTACATTGTATGATAGCGTACCTAATCAAGAATCTTGGGTATGGAATCATTATCCTGCCGGAGAGATGTGGAAGGTACACGTTGCAAAGTATGGTGTCAAGTCTATCGATGCATTGATTGAACAGAGTACAAAGTCAAAGTATCATTCGATTGGTGATATGAATCATATGAGCTCTTCTGTGGAAGAAGAGTTTGACAAGATATTAGCTCAATCCAATACATGGAAGACATGAGTGTGGAAAAAAAAGAGACATCGTTTTACTTCAAGAGGATACCATTAAAGGTTTCAATCATGGAATATTTGATTCACCTGTTTGATTCAACCATTACATTATCACGCTATCAATCTGTATCAATTACTTATTTTACTAATGAACCATGGTCACCGACGGAGATAGAGCTGGAGAAGAACAAACTGGTGGAGAAGATGTACCACACTGCTGGATATGTCATGACGAGGGTACAGATGAATTAGGAGAGCCACTTCGACGTGATTGCTCATGTAGAGGATTAGATTCCGGCTTTGTTCACCTCTCATGTCTTGTTGAATATGCCAAGCAAAAGACAAAACAGTGGGATGGTCGTAACTTTGTTAAATTGGTGAGAATGTCCTTGTTGTAAGCAGTGGTACCAAAATGATGTCAGCGTTGATTTAACTACTGAGTTTTTATCTTTTGTGGAGACAAACTACTCTGATGATAAAGGGATGCACATCATGGCTCTATATGAAAAACTTGCGGCTTTAACCAACAACAACCATCTTGTCAAACAGGAGGCAAACGATGTTGCGAATATTATTTTCTCATTGATTGAGCAGATGAAAGCCAAAAAGCACACGATTCTGAATCGAGTCCAGCACATAGAAGCAAGGGTATACAGCTGTCTTGGCTGTGTTGCTTGTAACGAGGGTACGAAAGAAAGTGCACAAGAGGCATTAATTCACTATGAGAAGTACCGAGATCTCAGTATCTCTTTGGGGCTAACCGACGAAGTTGCTGAGGCTGAAAAGAGTATCAATATAGCCAAGGCAAAGTTTGGAGAAGTAATGAGCATCAAGAAGAATGTAGAACAATCACAGAAACTGTATGATATACGGCTCAAGCGGTATGGAGAGGGGGCAATAGATACACTTAATTGTGGTAAGAACCTCGCTTGGGATCTTTTTATGGCAGCTCATGTGGTAGAAGCTGAAAAATTGCTCTTAAAGCTGGCTACAGTAAGCAAACAAGTCCACGGTTCAGATCACTCAATTACTAAGAAGATACGTTCATTACAAAGGATCATGAGTTTGTATCGACGTTTTATGTTGGTTTTCGCATTGGGAGTTGTGGCCTCCATCCATATTATATGGAAATTGGGGGTGGTCTTTGTATCTGGAAAAGCTCAACTATACCATATTGTTAAATCTCTTATTGTATTGACGATTATACTATATATTGGGCATCGGTCACTCGCTTTGCACAGACTTCTCCTATGAAGCGGGTTATCTGAGTCTCTCGGACGGAGTTTAATCAATTGAGATAACAGCGAGAATCGGTTGCTGTGGTGGATAGTGTATCCTATACTAAACTTAATTCAGTTATCTTGGTTTTGGTGACCCTCCCCCACTTTCGCTGCAATTAAGTCTACTATATCTACTTGTTGGCTAAATCTAAGTTTTATTTCTTATAGGAAAGCATGCAGGTTTGTCTAACCCCAGCCTCCGCCAAATGAACATATCATATGTTCATAATTTCAATTATAGAACTCACAATCTGCCCCAAATATCACAACAACCCCTCACCTTTCCCTTATTTACACTCCTCCCTAACCTTATATCCTTTAATACCACAATGCCCCTCCCAATTCACATAATCCCCAACATGGTACAAATAAATCCCCAAACCCTAATCCCCCATAACACTAATAAACCAATCCCAAACAATAACTAAATCAAAGCTTAAGCACCAAGAGCATCAGCCATCTTTGGTTCATTCTTCAACAATACCAAAACATCCTTCATCCTACCCGTATCAACGGCACCATTAGAACTATCCTGATTTAATTCAATCATCTTAACAACACGTTGCCATGAATTATCATTCTCAAGATCAGCCTCAATTGCCTCCAATTTATCTTGCTCGTCTGATCGGTTCTTGGCCATTCGTGCTTCGCGTCGTTTTTCACGTTCTGCTTGGAACTTTTCAATGTCCTCACGTGCTTTTTCAACAGTGGCGGCCTTTGTGGCGTTTTCTTCATCTTTACGTGTTAATAAGGTAGTTTGCCATTCATCATTCCATTTTTGCATTGGTGTTGGTTCAGCTGATACTAATACATTCGCGGGGGCGGCTTCTTCTTCATCATCTGATACTGTTTCAACACCAGCGGGTGCTGCTGCAAAGGCATTATCTTCAGCTGCAGGTGGTGCCTCGTATGGGGCTGCTGCCAAAATAATTGGTGCATTATCTTCGGTTGTTGTGCCGGCGGCGTTTACATCGCCTACGAAATCATCAACTGGGGGTGCAGCGAATGCATTATCATCTGCTGGTGGTGCCATAAAGGCTGCCATATCATCGCTCTCTGCCATTTTTATATTGTTTATGAATACTACCACCACTCCACGACTTTTGACTTTTGAGGTGCAAGTTGCCAAATGCAAATTTTGACATAAAAGGGCAAAAAGAGCTGGGCGCCGGGCGTATCCTTGATAATAGCCAAGAATGAGATCTCTCTTATTTATGCTGATTAGTTGCAAGGCGGACCAAATAAACAGCAGTAGTAAACCTTTTGATAATGATACAATGGAGGCAGAAGGTGTAGTCAATGATACGTCGCCAACAACGGTAGCTGTTGATACAGAAGAAGAGGGCAGCACCGAGGATACCAACATATCTCTCGACAATGCAACAATATCAAAAAATGACATAGTAGTAAACGATACAGATATACTTCTACCTGCTCATGATATGAATGATACTGATCCTTTATTGGATATAGAACCTATCATTAATGTTACTTCTGCTCCTACTGTTTCGCCGTCAGTTAGTAGCACAGAGGATACCAGCACATCTTCTCCTTCGGTGCACCAAACCACATTGCAACCAACAGTGGGCAGTGTTGCAACCTCTACGCCAACAACAACTTCAATATCAACAACCACAGTGCCTTCACTAGCTCCATCAATATCCAAACCAACAACACCATCTCCAACAACTAAAGATTACTACTACTACAACAACTTCTTTACAGATCGACACAACTTAATCCTTGGATGTTCTCCAAAGAATTACTTCATTGATCCAGCCAACTTACTAGGTACATCCCATTCATTATATAAACTATACTTTGATGAGATACTTCCCAAGATTTTTATACCGTTGGCAAAAGAACATGATTCTCATTCTACTCCATTGGTTATGCAACATGTAGACACTGACATGTTTTTATCTGAGGATACTGCGCTATATCCAGGAGTGGTAACTACAAATGATGTATACAATATGATATCAATTGAAGAAATGTTTGTACCACTTGCTCACGGTGTATACGGGGATCAAGTATTGAAATTAATTGACGAATTTGCCATTGGTAATGATTTAACTTTTCTCTTCTTATGTTTAGATATAGCAGACTTCTTTTTTTGTTTATGTAGTAATGCTTGACTTTTATTATTTAGTACTGTGTATCTCTGTAGATATTGTAGATATGCAAAATCCCTTCACAGAGGACCTTCATTAGATAGGCTGGGGAAATATGTGGAAAGGATTAGTCTAATACTGTATTATATCATGGTGGTATTATATGTAAGCTGTAGTGTATGAAACAATGGAAGTATGATGATAACGCCTGTTTAGGACAAGATGATAGCAGTAGCAGTGGGAAACATAATCATGATGACGGGAAGCATACTCATGACAAACCATCTACAACTACTCACGATCATGACAAAGGTGGTGAAGCAAATGTTGCTGCAAACTCTCCATCTCGAGGTGTCACCCCACAATCCAATAACTCTAACACACAACCGATTGCTGCAGGACTGAGTGTAGTACTCTTGGTAGCCATTGCAGTGGTAGGAACACTAGCATTCTTTATCATACGAAAGTCACGCGGTTCTAACAATAGGCAATCCTGGGAGACTTCTATATCAAGACAGAGCGAGCTTGGGAATAGTAATAATGATTTGGAATTGCAAGCTAATGACGGTTATGAGGATGAAGAGAGGAGTGTCGATTATGCACCCCCAATGAGTTCATTTGCTTAAAAGGATGAATTTATGTGTATATGAAATGTACAGATGTAATAGCAGTTTGACTGAAGAAAATAGACTAAATTTAAGGTCATCTACTTCTAACTTGAACTCCATTCGACCACATGCCCTGATAGAAATCGCCATTATCATATGTCATTATACCTTTCCCATTGGGCTGGCCGTAATCATTAGTTTCACCACTATAAATCCCCATTTCTTGAGTGTTGGCATCCATAAAGGGCATATTCTCAACTTGATGTGTCTTACTCCGTCGTATGTTGTTCTCGGAAGAGTTTGACTCGTCCTCCGTTGACATTTTACCCAGCATGTTATTAGAAGATGACGAAGAGGATGTACTACGAGGAGGCGGTCCGGGCATTGGTCTTCTTGGTGGTACTGGATACTCAGCTGATCTATCATTATTGGAGGAAAGAGACTGGTGTGACTGCTCCAATGCCGCTACTTGTGCTTGTGCTTTCTCTAGTTGATGCTTCGCCTTTTGCAATTTCTTAGCTTGTAACTTTTGTTCACTCTGTTGTTTCTGCTTACTATAACTTTTCAAAGCTTGCGCGAATGGCGGTGATAACGCCACTGGCATTGTCAATTCCGATACTTGATCCTTACTAGTACTTGAATTACTATGTACATCAATTTCATTACCTGTTAGTGGTCCACGATTGATGGTGGCAACATCTGAATCTGTATTAACTTGATCTTCTAACAACTTTGATTCACGATATACCGATAAATGATCTTTACTCTTATGTTGTGGACGGTATGATCGTACTTTTGAATGGAGTGGTGGTGCACGACGTATAGCACGGGGTATTGTCAGTTCTGATATAAAGTCACTCTTCTTTGAGGCAGGTGAACTTTCACTGTTATTACTGTGGAAGGAATTCATACGCTTGACTTTAATCTCACTAATGTGTGCCTTAACACCCTTCTTCTTTGATGACGATGTCGAGCTTGAGGATGATTTGTTGGATGATATACTTGTTGATTCAGGTTGTGCGGATGGTTTCTTTAATCGAATAGACGAATGTAATGGTGGTGCTACCCCACTCTTCTTCTTCTTTGTCTCTTTCACCTCCTCCCCCAGAGTGGAAGGTTCAAGTGTCGACGGTTGACTATCTTCTTCTTCTTCGTCATCCTCGTCGTCGTTTATAATATTATTGATGTTGTTAATATCATTAAGATCTTCACTACCAGATAGTAATGTAGCGATGGCTGCCTTGGCAACATCGTCAAATTCATCATCCTCAACCAGTGGCGGATCATTTGAAGCTCTTTCCTTCTTGGCAGTTTGGGGAGAATCGTCACTAGGTGGATCAGGTGCCGGAGAATCAGTAAGACTGCCCCCCCTTCTATAACTACCATTCAAACTTGATACAGGTTCAGGCATCTTACTACCGTATGCTCCCCACGTTCCTGAGCCAAAAGTTGAATCATCCTTGGTAGTACTTGCTGATATTGATTGACGTCGTCGTTGTTCAGCTTGTTTCTTTCGTAATGTTTCCACCTTCTTTTTAATGGCTTGTACCTTCTTCTTTTCGACTGAAATGTCTATACTATTATTGAACTTGTTACTGCTATTGTTGTAACTGTTATTGTTGTTGTAACTGTAATTGTTGCACTCGGCACTATCTCCAAGTCTTGATACCATATCCTCTCGTAGATTATAATTATTATACCCACCTCCTTCTTGTTGTTGCCCTACAACCTCTTCACTTAAGCTTGGCATAAATGGTACAATCTGTAATGAATCACATGATTTACTCCTCCTACTCTTTCTTCTTCGTTCCTCTTCTACTCGTTCTTTACGTTTAACCTTTTGTTTTAATCGTTTATACCTCCAACTACTATCCACAGACGCCACTGGTGATATCGGTGCCTGTATCATATGCGAGTGATTCAATGTAAGTAAGTTGTTTGAATTTAATAATGATGTTTCTAAATCTTTAGCACGGGGTGGTAATGACTTGGATCGTTTCTTCATGTTTGGTTGTGGACTGAAGGATGATTCTGGTTCTAATTGTTTCTTTCTCATCTTGGGTGGTGTTACTTGTACTTGTGGAGAAGATGATACCTTGAAATGTTTCCGACAGTGATTATTTAATACACTTTGTGGATCTTTTTTTAATGCCTGTCCTTTACCCATCATTGCAGTACCCTTCCGTCGTCCACTTGCTGATCGTGATTTTTGTAATTGTTGTCGTTTCTCTTCTCGTGTTGGTACTTTCTTCTTCTTATCACTTTTGTAGATCGATTGGAGTAACACTGAAGACTTTCTTGGTTCCGAGTCTATTGCTCGTTGACGTTGGGCTATTTGTAGTTTGTTCCTATCATCTTCTTCACTTTCTTCTTCTGATACAGTAGAAGTAGCAGAACTTTTGCTAGTACCCTTACCCGATGATGAATTGGAACTTCTTCTAGATTGTTTACTACCACTCCGCTTCTTGAACATTTGTAAATCCATTTCACCTTGTGAAGAATCTTCATAATCATTTAGCCAAGTCTGTTCTAATATGTGTACATCCTCATCAATGTCACTGTCTTTACTACTACCTTTTGAACGACGTAATATAGATGGCATGGATTTACCACGCTTTCGTAGTGTCTTTGCAACAGCTATATATTTGTGTGACCCAGAAGTGTAAGAGATATGTGAGAACAAGGATAGTGAGAGTTTGACACACATCATATGCACTTTTTTTAGAACATATTATACACACACAAAATGATATGATAAACTTACACCCCATTCTCTGATAGGGTTGCAAACTAGGTGCTCTCTTATTATCATTATCTCTACCTCCTTTAACATACTTCTTAAACTTGTCTGTTATACCTCCATGACTGCTTTTATCTCGATCATTATTGTGATTTGTTGAATTATCAGCAACTCGTGCAGTATGACGTTTGGGTGTGATTGATCTACCTCGTCTACTTATATTTGGTATATTGTGAAATCTAGACCCTTTAGTATTACTACCACTAACCTTATTATTAGATGTTGATTTAGTATTGTTATGGGGAGATAGTCCTCGAGTTAATCTTAGTGAGAATCCTTTTCTTGTACTTTCCTTATTGTTATTAGATTTTGATGTATTGTTCCGAGATATTGTTTTATAACTGTTTGATTTTGATAATGCTGACCTTCTTGATGATGATGATCGAGACCTATGCTGTTGTCCACCGCTACTACTATTGTTGTAGCTACTATTGTTGTTGTTGTATCGACTATTGTTACTTGAACTTCTCCTTAATCTAGTATGATGACTGCCGCGATCATCTGTACCGCCTACCCATCTATCACTATTGCTATGTAAACTTCTCGTCTTACTACTACTTCGGTACGATGAGGAATGATCATGCGATATACTCCTTCTTCTACTTCTTTGTTGGTTAGATGAACTTCGATGTCGTGATGAACTTCTATTATTAGATGAACTTCGATTATGACGATGTTTTTGTTGAGATGTGGATCGTGAAGATTCACGTCGTCTCCTCCGTTCCGAGGATTGTCGTCGTTCGTATGATGGCATGATTAAGGTATGTACTAAAGAGGTACAGAGTGATATAATATGATTCCTTGTAGTTGCAAGTACAACATTGACCTCCTCTCAAAATCGTTACTTTATTCTTGGCGAAGCGGGCTTATATGTTTTTCGTACCGTGTCACATCTCTTGTCGCATTGAGGTGCAATGCTGAATTCTTGCTGTTAAATTCGTCTATATTAATACGCCATAGCTTATCTACTATTGATTATCCATACTATACATGCTTAAGGCTACAATCCTACAAGTATCAGTGTCAGTATCACCGACAAACTAAAGAGATAACATCCCTTCCGTATCTTCACTCCTCTACCTGCATTGTTTATTGTATGATCCGAATGAGCAGCTGCATACTCTTCCTCTTTCATTAACAGACTGTTATATTCCCAAGGATACCTACTGTTTGCTTTACCGGCCTTTCCTGATGATTTCTTACCTGACTTGTTCGAATAGAAGAGCCAATTGATACCATTTGACTTGCCAACCTTTGAACTTTTGGAGCTATGATGATGAGATGTAGTTTGATGGGCTGACTTGGATGATTTGGCTTTTGATGACTTGCTCCACCAAAAGATTGGCTTTGATGGATGACTTCCAGCCCAGTTATACTCTTGATGATTAGAACTAGGAGTGCCTGACCAATTGTAATCTTGATCATTTGAATCCTCGGGAGGTGGATTTGAGCCTAATAAGACACTGCCCCAAGGCGGAACTTTTGGTTTATGATGTGAACTACTGCTTCCACTCCAATTGTAGTGACTTGCTTTACTGGACTTGCTGCTACTACCTCCACCCCAATTGTAATCACTGTTATCAGATGATGATGTTGGCCTGCGAGGTGGCGGCACCCATCCCCAATCATACATTGTTATGGAGTGTCCTCCCCAATCATAGCCTCCCCAATCGTAGTGTAAATCATCTACAGAGGGTTTTGAGGAAGTACCACCCCAATCATACCCATTATATTGATCATTCCGAGATGGTTTTGAAGAGGATGTACTACCACCCCACATATTAACAGGTCGTTGTGTTGGTCGAGGAGAAGGAGGTTGAGGTTTTCCATGATCCCATTGCCATCCCCAACCATTCCATTGCCAACTTCCATTCCATCCTGAGCCCCATCCATCGGCACCCCAATCATAACCATCATAAGTATCTTCATGCACTAATGGTATTGGAACTGGAATTGATGCCGTTGGAAGACGATCATCTGTTGGAGCTTCTGTCAAAGGAACTGTTGGTGATAGTGTGGGTCGAAAGCTCGGACTCAATGTGGGAAATAGGGTGCTTGGTATCTCAGTTGGGGTTGCAGTTCTAAAATAGTATTCAAAGGTGAGAGATATGAGTAAGATATTGTTGAACATTGACTTGCAACTTAAAGACAAACAAACACTAAACTTACGGGACAACTGTAGGTATCTCAGTAGGATCCAATGTACTATAGAATTGAAAGAAGAGTATGTTAGACTGGTTGTGAGTGTCTTTCAACAAGATCACACACAGGAAGTTAGAAGCAAAAGTAGAGACAGGCTTCACTCACGGTGTAGATGTCGGTATTGCAATTGGAGTCTGTTGTAAGTCAAATCAAGCCAAGCCAAGTTAGATGAATATGATAAATCAGTTACAAAGGATTTCCGCTAGTTCTACTTACGATTGTAGGCAGAAGAGTAGGATCTAATGTTGGTGTCTGCCATTGTTATTGATTAGAGAATGGAATGTTAGAATAAGCATGAATGTAATACTTATTGTTAGGCGAACGTTTGCAAACACTTACAGAAGTCGGAAGAGCAGTAGGAACAAGTGTAGGCTCTAGCGTGGGTACTAAGGTCCTGTATTTTGATAAGAAGTTGATGATAAGAAGAGTTGTTTTTGTTGAGATTCATCGAAGTATCCAACAATATGTTGAGAGGTATCTTTGCAAAATAAATAACTTACGGCGATAATGTTGGTTCTAGGGTTGGACTAAGTGTACTGATGAGAAGCAATAGGATTGTAAAGGCACGTAATTTGTTAGAGTGTACATTTATAGAGATAAGTCAAGGTTGTCAGGTACCATTTCAACTCACGGTGATATCGTCGGTGAAAGGGAGGGACTCAGAGTTCTAAAGATACAGAAATAGACACAGCTGTGAGATTATTCAAACACATATGCTAATAAGACATCAATATTAACTTACGGAGACAGACTGGGGCTCAAAGTAGGCGAGTAAGTGGGATTATCCGAGGTGACTGTTGGGTTTACCTGGAAAGATATAGCAAAATGATAAGAGATGAAAGATGAACAAGGTTGATAAATGAAAAGAAACTACTTCTTACCGTCGGCAAGTACGTTGGCGTCATAGTCGAAGGTGAACTCGATACCGAGGGCATATTTGATATCGTAGGTATCATAGTCTTTTGGTTTGGTGTGTAGTGGGTTTGAGTATGAGTAAAAAGAGGATATAAAAGATTAGAATATAACCTCAAATCTGATTTCAAAAGTCATGAACGCAAACTGACCGGTACAACTGTTGGGCTATATGTAGGAGTATAAGTTACAACCTGATGAGGCGGGAGAGAAGATTCGTAAGCTAGATTAGAGAAGACAAGTTATCTTCATTCAAACGGAACAAACTCCTTACTGATGGCGAAGAACTAGTGCTAGGCATACTCGAAGGCATCAATGTTGGGAAAAGCTACAAGACGAGACTAAGATTATGAGAGACAAGAAAGACAAAGAAGACAACACATTCACTGTACTCACTGTTGGTACATATGTCGTGGGGATTGCAGTAGGAATATCGGTTGTTGACGTGGGAAATTCAGTTGGTATTGCAGTAGTAGTTGTACAGATATTATTGGTGCAAGAACCTTAGGAAAGCAAATTCAATCAGACCAATAAGTAGGGAGCAAGAATGAAGGACCTGGTCATAAACTTACCACTGTTAGAGCAATCTAGGCTATCACAGCAAGCACTTCCAATTGGAACAGTACCAGGTATAAATGGCCCAAGAGTGCAAGTCGATAGTCTACCACAAGTCCCCCCTGCAGTTGGGAATGTTTCATCAGAACACTGTGATACTGGCTGGAGGCCGTTGCAGCGAGCTGGGAATATACAGTCACTATCAGTCGTACATAAATTTAATGGAGAACAATCAACTTGTCTTAGAATGGTTTGTTCTTCAGTAGCACACTGTCCTGATGTTACTGATACCGCACATCTAATAGCTAGAAGGAGAAAGAGAGAGAGAAGACAATTTAGAGATATGATATGATTTGAAGTGAAGACAGATCATGAACTTACCACCAGCGTCAACATTTGTACATTCCTCACCATTACAACAGGGATCCCCCTGTGCAACAGAGCCAGCTGGAATAACAGATGGGCAGGAAAAGGCCCCAGCTCCCTGTAATGATGTCAACGACGGTGGTGGTGCCGGGGTTTCAAGAGACGTTGGAATTCCCGTTGGGAAAAAACTTGGAACAAATGTTGGATTACTTGTCGGGGTCTCCTGGAGTAAAGGATACAATATGATATGAGATTGAACTGTGTTGAAATTGAAAATTATCACAAGAGTAGAAGACGTACCGTTTGTGGTGTGGTGGGAGGTGGACTAGGCGGAGGCGAAGGAGGAGGACTTGGTGGCGGAGTGGGCTATATATGAATGATAAAGATGATATAAGTTTCAGTTAATGAGCATACAGATACCCATCACATATCATAAGCCAATGGAACTTACATTGTTTGTTGGATTTCTAGTAGGCTGTGGAGTGGGTGGCGGTGAACATAAGCTTACTGTATTGTCATTAGAGTCTTGACATACATTTGTCTTTATCCATTCATAAGTCATTGATACTCTAGAGAAGACACCAGGTTTGGATGTAGCACATCCTTCTCCCCAACTTAGATGAAAAGGATACACATAGGAAAGATGTGTAAGATAATCGACATCTGGCTTTACAAGAAGTAGATACAGAATCTAACTGTACTTACCTGACAATACCAACAACATTATCGAGACTTGGGCTATTCCCTCTAATGATGAGAGGCCCACCTTTTATTGAGTGTGCATAAACACAAGATGATTGAATGAGCAATCACTATGCAACACAAGATACTTTTAACGAGCAAACTCTGATCATACAATTGGCCTACTCACCTGAATCTCCCTGACATGCATCTTTGAGAGATTATAGAATAGAAGGATGTTAGGATGAAGAATGACAGAGAGACTGTACCAATGTGTGCATGACATGCACAGATGTGCATATCATATGCACAAAACAAGTATACCGTTTCCATGTAGAGGAGACGCAAGGTCCAAACAACTGTGTAGAACTTTTTCTTACCTTTCCCTTGATTGAAAGTGCATAACATATCCGAGTTTATATAACCAGGATAATCTTCAATACAATCTGAATTCGATAAGACAGCTAAATCTACAATCTGAAGATCATTTGGTAATGCACTTGTTGCTGTATCTGTAATACCCCAACCCAGAGCATATGTAGTTGATCCTACTAAAGGTACTGTACTTTCTACATTTAGTATTGGTAACTGTATATTGTTACTTTGTATTACTTCATTCAGGAAGATCAATCCTATATCATAGGAGTAATTATTAGATGTATCCTCATAATCGGGATGCTGTACTACCTTACGAACAGTCATAATATCACCACCATTGACATTATCACTACCAATAAGTACAGTTAAATCATCAGTATTATCTTTACCCTCGAGACAATGTGCCGCGGTGATGACTGTATCTTTAGTAATGAGAGTTCCGCCACAAGTAAATTGTCCATTGTAAAATATTGGTACTATATAAGGATATCTATTATTTTGTGCCTGTTTTTGTATATATAAAAGTGGAAAAGTGAGTGATACTACTGTAAGATATAAATGTATTGCAATGGACTCAACTATAAATACTCACAGCCGATCCGCCGATGATACGACTCTCTTTTGATACAACCGTCGACATTGCAAAAAACAGAATAATTAGTGCATATATCATCCACATTGCATAAGAGTAGTCTACTTGTTACACATCTAACATGAGTTATATTATGATAGCTTAGTAGCGATGTGATGAACTGCCAAGGGAGGCGAAGAGCTATGATCGTCGTCATCATCCTCTCTCGTACTGCCATAACATTACACATATCTCTACTACTGCGCAAAGGTTTAAATGTAGTATGTGTAAGCAGTGCAGGTGTATTATGCTGCAAATAATTGCCATCCTCGAGCATATTGTGTCGGTGGCATACGATAAGGCAGTAGCAAATTGGCAGTTGTTTTGACGGCCTTTTGGTATCCTCTAGGGTATCCTTTCCACTTACCTTCTACTTCTCCGATTGACACAGTTACAAGCATACTATCCTCCTCTCATAGCATCTAGGCGATGCGTATACCAAGTCATACGGTTTAATTCCAACTATTGGCGGCGTTATTTCATCCGCCCCAAGCCAAGTCGAAATGAGAAAAAAATGTAATCTTGCCGAGCCGATTGAGCTAGGTAGGAGGAGTAGGGTAGACATATGCAGCATATTGTAGATAAGTCAACAATAGTATGAAATACATGTATATTAGTTTATCCTCACAATAGGATTCGACTGTCTCGAAAACTATACCCAATGCCAATTGATGCTCTCTTTTAGATAGCTCTCTCTTAGATACCAATACCAATCATAACATAGATCTATTTCTCTGGAATATCGAATAGGATTCTAAGGTTCTTCTGATCAATTGGGCGTGGCTGTAGATCTTCATCTTCGAAATAGACTTTAGATCTACCCTGCATCATCCACGACAAGAGTCCGCCTTCATCCATTCGCACATCGCCCAATTTTCCATTGAGATAGCTCAATGATCCCTCAAAGTCTTGACAAACAATTGGAGTACCGATGTTAGGTAATGCTGCAGCCGCTGGTATTGTGAACTCTCTCTCGCCATCATCCTTCCTCGTAGAAATATCATAGTCGTATCGATGTTTATGTGTATTATAATCAGATATCTGATTCTGTAAAATCGGCCCCCTTACAACCAGATACTTTCCATTATCAGTATATTGAAGAGCCTGAAATGCTTTCTTTCCACTACCTTGCAAGTCAACGAGCACATTGCGAAATTTCACACGAGCATGAACTTTTTCAATTTGTTGTGTGGATGCATGATCAGCACCGTGTACTCGTGTACTAGTGGATTGTAACTCAGTGAGTACTCGCTGCGCTTCAATTGTACGCTGAGCATTAAATAACGCATATGCAAAGTTGGTGGCAGCATTGATTGGCCCTGGTCCAAGAGCCCCTGCTTTGATCTCTTTCATATATGCATTATACTCCTTCCGATGTGCTTCAAGTGAAGAGGTATGCTCCTGGAAACTTCTGTTTGAATTGATGAACATGTTACCCCCATTGACAAATGCTTTTCCTCTAACAATGTTTCGCTCTGCAGTATCCATACTAACTGCATCTCCCAGTTGTTTGCTAACTTGTAAATCCTTCTCAAAGTATTCCAATGCAATCTCTGCACTTTCTTTTGTTGACTCTGACAAGTACACCTCTCCAAGAGCATTGTATGTGTATGATAGGATATGAAGAGATGGATCTGTTGGAAAGGGGATTCGATTGAACGTTGCTATCATTTTCTTGGCTATCTTCTTTGCCACCTTCCGCTGTTCTTTTGTCATGAATAACTTTGATACGAATATAACAACTATTTTCAAATTCATTGCCTCCAATTGCATCACGGGATCTCTGGAAGATGCGCGTCATCACGATTTACGAAGACGGAAAGAGCAAATTGTAACATATGTTAGTACTAGTGGGTTACAAAAGCAATCAAACAAGGCAGGTAAAGGTATCATCGAGACTTCATATTGAACATTTGAATTTGCATGACAAAACAATACTAACGCGGACTTTCCCAGGATATTTGGCATACATAAACTTTTCAAATTCAGTTGCCAAGTCAAACGCTAGATCGTTTTGATAATACTGATTGCAGTTGCAACATATCTTCCACTATGTAAATGTATGGAATTGATTGATATTGAGAATATGTTCAGTTTACAATTACTATAAGTACAACACAATACTATACGAAAGAAAAGACATGTGACAAATGGTGCATACAAGCAATACCATAAGCACAAACATAAACGATACTCACCGGAATATTTGGCGGTCCACTTAATCCAACTCCAAACTCATTCTTCATTACCATACCATTAGTCTTTTGCTTGGCATATTCAACAAGGCATGATAGATGAGCGTAGCCTGAATCTGCCCCTCTACACGAGCAATCACGTCGCGGAATCTGACCATTTTCATCTGGACCATCACATAGACAAATCCAACACGATGGACCAGCGGCAGCGGCGGTACCATCATGCTGTGATTGCGGAGGAGGAAGATTATCTCCAGAAATGCGTATACCATCATCGACTGATAATTTACTCATAACATTTGGGTCAACAACATCACATGCCAAATCATTTTTCTTCTGTACCCCGATAGGTTGATTAGCGGCTACACAATCTTTGCAACGCCTCTCATTCTGCTTCAGTTTGTATTGCTTCTTACTAAAGTTATCTTTCGATAATTCTTGATTGCATGCAGCACACTCTTTCATCTTGATATTGTATACTTTTTTATAGAAATGTTCAGATTTTATAACTGGTAGAGTGATAGATAATGAATGATGATGTATTATTGCAATAACAACCACCCCGCTGCCAAAAAGTCAACACAATAAACAATACCATAGCCAGTACCAAACATCAAAAAAATGAAACTGTCAAAGGATACCGCTTTTTGTTGTAGTTGTTTGTATTGGTTTGGTCAAATTATGCTCCCTGCCTTATATTGTTGGTGGATAATAAGATAGTATATGTTAGTAGGTACATCGGTGACGACTGGAGTAGATATATTGACTGGTGCAACTTTTGCACACTACAGGTACTAAAGTCAATACCCATAAAAACAATGTTAAAAAGTAGGTCGTTATTACGAATAGTAACGGCTGGAACTGTAGTATCATTCTATATTTATTCCATCATATCACAAACTCGATATATGTCGGCTACATTATTTCAAGATTATTCTCATTATGACTCACCACAGCAACTAAATGAATCTCCAACTTACACTCAACAACAACAACAACAAATAAATAATAATTCATTACCAAGATGGTTATCAGATTACTTTGATTGGCATATAGAAATGCGTAAAAAGTTTCCAGGTGATACAATATTAACACATCCTGATTCACCCGGTGTATTGATCAAGGCGTGTGCATATAAATGTGGTGGATTACATGATAGATTAGGTGGATTAGGCTGGGATTTATACTTAGCAAATCAAACACGACGAGTTTTTATGATACATTGGTGTATACCTGCACCTATTGAGTATTATTTGGTACCTAATAAAGTTGATTGGACATTACCATACGATCCTAATACTAGTATCACATATGATGGATATGCAACAGATATCAATGCAAACAGCAACAACTCATCATCATCTTCTTCGTTTGCTTGGGATGATCGATTGTTCTCCAATACAACTAAATCTCATATACATTGTGATAGAGCGGTGGGAGATTGGCCTGGATTGTTTGATGGTTATGTCGAATATGGTCAGGGCGAAGAGTTCTTTGAAAGTCATGTCGATATTGCATTAGACCGCGCCAAAAACGGAGATTATTCAGCCAAACATAAAAAGATATTGAGATATAAAGTATTGGGTGTCGATCAACGATTAGAACAACGGCTGTTAGAGCTGCATAATGAAACTGATCCAATTGCTTGGAGTGATGCATTTCCTGCCATGTTTTGGACATTATTCAAACCAGCAAAGGGATTACAAAAGGAATTAGATGAGACATTTCTACACATGAAGATATCGACTCCGTTTGATTATAATGCACCACCATTCTATGCTTTACATGCTCGTATACGTCATCCTCGTGGGCATATAGGACAGGAGATATTGGCAAAAGTAACAGGCAATCCTGATAAGCATGGCTTACTTTGGGATGGTGAAACGAAACGATTTTCAATAAGGATAGCCGAGCATGCTTTTCAGTGTGCACAAAAGAAACACTTAGAAAAGCATCCATTACATGTTCCTCAATATGTCTTCTATGCCGATTCGGAAGATTTGGTAACTTATATGGGTATTGAACATGATGCAGATGGAGTACGAGTTAGGAATATGACTGGAGTAGAAGCACTTCATATTGATAGACAACAAGGGCATCCACCAGAGAGTTATTATAGTGCATTCGTTGATTTGTTCATTGCATCACAGGCATCGTAAGTATTGAACAGTCTGTTTAAGTTTAGTCTATTGGGTTTTCACATATGATGAGAAAACATCTCACATCTTACCTCACTACTCTCTTCTATTACACAACATATAGCTGTATCTTGTTTGGTGCAGGCAACTATGCTCTTTTAGCAGCCAAAATCAATACAAAGGGAGCAAGACAATGCCTCCTTCGTCATTATGTAAGTCTCATTTACAGTTTTATTCTCTTTCAATAATGTCTTCACTTTCTCTAAACATCATTCTCTTTTACTCTTTCTCATCTCTACTTTTATAGCCTGATACATCACATCCATTAGTACTCAGAAACGAGTTCTTAGAATGTAACGAACAATTGGATCTTATACCAACAATACTAGAAAGAACAAGACTTACTAATATCAAGCTTACTTAAACTTATAAAATTATTATAATCACTTGCAACACGGTACGATATCAAAATTGACTCGCTCATAACTCCATCTCATGTAGTTCAATATACTAAACTCACTCATACAGTGGCTACATATATAAGTATACTATACCGCAATTTACCCAACCACTTATCTGTCAGCCTACTCTTATCAAAGTTCATTTCCTCATGAAACTACAGCCCATAAATGTCGCACTATTTTCGTACCGGTAAAATTGGCCAAGCCCCTTTAAAAGAAAAATGACCTGGCACTCGACCTCTCATTGTATTTAGTATGGAGCGCACGGAGGCGACATCAACATGAAGCAAATAGCAACAACGATATTGATACGAAGAGGATGTTATATAACGATGAACTAATTAATAAGGTATGCTGAAAGGCATAAAACATACAAAACCACTTAACACAACAACAAAAATGCAACATTGCAATAAACCTCCAATACAATACTCCAACCTTCTCCTCTCAATAATACTACTCCTAACAACAATAATACTACTACAAATAAACCAAACTAACGCCCAATCAGAAGATTACTTCTGTGGATTATCATGGTCCCACGCAGCCGATACCTGTCCCCACGCCTGCCCCACCGGAGACGACACAGAATGTCACGATGCATTAGAAGGCAACACAGATTATGGATGTTTCTTCTTCACTGGATGTTATGATCGTATCCAGGCTGGTGACTTTACAGCCGCACCTGTCATTGGTCCACCGCCTCCTCCCCCGGGAGAGGTGGGACAACCAACACCAGCACCAAACACGGCCTATCCAACAACAACACCGACATACTCATACACACTACCAATTAAAGATTTAATATCCAATATTATACTAACATTAAAAGGAGTTAGTAACACTATTAAAAATACAGATGATATTACACAATTTATTAATATAGTACAAGATGCATTAATTAATGAATTGGAAGATAAGAATGTAGTATTGGAATCAATGAATATAGTCGGTCAACAATTAGGTGCATCATTTGATTATGTGGATATAACATTGGAAATAACAGCAAAATATACACCTAAACCATCATCCGAAGATAATAGTATACCAAATATATATGAAATAGCGAACAATTACATTGGTGCTAAGAATGGTGGACGTATCATAATTGCTAAATTAAAAATGGCAGGATTACAAACTGATTCAAGTTACTTTGATAAGGTTAGTGGATTAACTGTTTCAGGTGGTAGTAGTAGTGTTGTGGGTGGTACTGATGAACCTACGGCAAGGCCTTCTGGAACTCCTACTGTTTCGGTAAGTTATATAGTTAGTGTTGTTTTTATTTTATCACAGCTTAGAATGCTGCTCAACATAATTCTGTTTTACTTCTTTGCTTCATATTATTATTCCATATAACAGCCAACGGGAATAGAGGTAAGTGTTTGATTTGCAGATGTTTTTGTTTTCATTTGATAATCAATACAACTCACTCACCCCCAATTGTCATCTCTTTATCATTATATCTTATATTAATCAGCCCACTGCAAAACCCACCACTGCTACACCCCAACCAACTTTACGGCCAACAAAGCCTCCTGTAAATGATCCTAGTGGTGAGTTCCTTCTTCTATGCTGTTGTGCTATATTATTTCTCTCTCGGCCATAATGATGTGCTCTAACCAATGCCTTGATTTACCCCCATCCTCTCCTTCGATCATCTCCCCCCCCCCCCCCCCCAACCATCAATAAATAGCATCACCAACATTACCACCCACTCGGCCATACATCGTATCACTTGAAACTACACCCTTAAACTTTGATGGATTAACTGCTAAATCATTTGGATATATATTTAATGTTCGGACTACCACAACATCAACATCACCAGTCTTGATCACTGGTTTAAACTTTTACACCATAACACCGGGCATGATTAATTATGAATTATGGTCGAAACTTGGTTCATACGTCAATTCGAAGGGTAACTATGATGATTGGGAAATGATTAGTAGTGGTACAATACAGGCAGGTTCCGGACCAAGTGGTAGCACGATAATTCCCGAGGAAGGATTTACATCTGTTGAAATACCCGCGGGTGGAGAAGAGAATGGAGGCATACGTGCGTTTTACATTACATTGAACACCAATGATTTAATCTATCGTAAGGCAAAGAGTCCAGAAGAGGAGGATCGTGAGGCCGATACACAATTTCATGATTCAAATGAGGAATTGGAAATGTGGGAAGGTGAGGCGGTATTGAATTATCCATTCCCAAATCCTGATAGTCAAGCATACTTTTATAAGAGACCGATGCAATTTGTTGGTCTTATTAAGTATGATCGAGAACCAGGACGAACAATGGCACCAAGTGTTGCTGCCCCGACGTCTTCTCCAAGTGAAGGACCGACGACTATTGAACCAACGACTTTTCCTACGATGCTTCCGACATTTGACCCGGCTAATGATGGTCCTAGTTCT
>Ga0214478_100170_pt1 | contig 36915 bp, 23 predicted proteins | sample M1_20Mar14CPVII9_2_FD_178001 | JGI IMG/M metagenome (GOLD analysis project Ga0214478, IMG submission 178001) | Marine eukaryotic communities from Monterey Bay, California, United States - M1_20Mar14CPVII9sort6BwellD7 | ecosystem: Environmental > Aquatic > Marine > Unclassified | place: USA... | reverse complement strand
CATATAAACTATATTGAGATAAAAAAAAAAAGAAGCAGTCGCCCGATCGTTATTCAGATTCTTGGTATCCCTGAGGATACCGATGGGATATACATATGTATCTTCAGGGTATATAGATATAGTCCGAGAGTATTATGATATGCAAGGTGTACAGAAGGATATATACATAGAGGGAGACCGACTTTATATACTGAAAAACAGAACTGTCAAGTGGTGGTGTTCATCGGCACTTGAGATTTTCCGAAAAAAATTGCAAAATTGAGAGTCATTTTGATTGAATTGCTCTCTCCTCCTCTCTGGTCGATATTATCCATCTCTGGCTTATAATCGCCTTAACGGGCTCTACATATTGTACTCTCTTCCACATCAATATATCACTGCGGTTAGTATTGTGTTGCAAAAGATATAGCCCTCAAGTAGGTATCATATTAGACACAGTATCATAAAAATTTGCAAAAAGATAATACCGCGATAGTATTGATATCATATATCATATCATACCTTATAATATACAACAATGCCAAGATCACGCGGTAGCAAGAAAAAGAAGAGTAGTAAGAAGGTTGTTAATGATATAATATCATCCGATGAAAGCTCTGATCCAAACAGGAATAGACATCGATCTCGTAGTAGATCTCGTCGTCGATCCGGTGATACGCCACCCACTGACTTGTTCATATCAACATCGATAGATAACAATACCTCCATAGATGAATCTACGAATAGTATAACTGCAATGGTGGAAGGTGTATTAGGTCATGTACCATTGGAACCAAGGCAGACATATGAATCTGATACAGTCAGGGTATTGGATAGTACAGCCGATGCTACTTCACAACAATATCAAAAGCGTCATACATTTAGTACCAAACCAAAGCGTACGGGAAATCCAAATCGTCGATTATCTGATCCACTCTGCAATAGTGTTGTGCCTCAATCAAGTGAAGCTGCAACAACAGCAACTCCAACATCACGAACAACTGAAGAAATAATAAACACTGCCGATAAAGTACCAGGAAAGTCCGCATTTGTATTGTTTTATCATATGAATTCGTGTGTTCAGTATAAAGTCTCGACGACTTTACTGCTTTATTTGACCTTAGTTTGCCTTTATTTGATTGTCTTTTCAACCCACTTGTACTAAATGTGTTACAATCATCTTTCTTCATCTTCATAAACCACGGAACGCGCATCTTCCAGCTCGATTTCGTCAATGGCAACATGGCCGACAAGAAAGATACTTGGATCAACATTATGAACAACAGGAAAGAAGATCTAGTTATAAGACATCTAATCAACTTGAACATTTGTCTCATCAACGTCAACTAATGGCAATGGCCGAACAGCAGGGAGGTGATAATATGAGAAGATCAAGCTCCTCGGGAATATCATCCGGAAGAGGTAGTGGTAGTTCTAAACACACTCCAACTAATTTAGTTGGCAGTGTAGAAACAACCGGAGAAGAAGATGATAGTCCATTTCACATGTCAGTTACCAGAAGAACAAGTGATATGACAAATGTAATTGGTGATGAAATGTCAGCAGGAAATAAAACTGCACATAGCTCTGTTGGTATGATATCTGTTGAAATGATGGATTTAAATATACCACCCAATGTAGATGACGAGGGAGATATGGAAAATGTACAATTGGTAGCCACCAAGACTGGTAAACAGACTTCACCAACAGCAACACCACCAAGAAGACCAAGTTTATCAAGACAACAATCCCGTAGAAAAGCACGTGATCGATCAGATTTCAGAACATCATTAAGTCAAAATCCAAATACACGTTCCTTTTTAGCGAATGATGACGACCCGCACTTTTGGGGTGTTAGTAATAGATGGTTTGCCGATGCAGGAGAATTCGTCGGTGAGTTGGCTGGTATGGCTACGAAGCGTGCTAGTGATGTTACCAATACTAGTAATGATCAGTTGCCATTGACAGAGGGTAGGGAAATTATACACGCCGTGGATGATATGGATACAAATTATAATGATAATGGGAAACAAATGGGTGGAGTGAGCTTTAATGAGGAAGGATTAGATTTTAGTAATAGAGATGACGACAATGAATTGTTTGATGATCTTTCTTCGTTGGGTGATACGCCAACGGGGATATTTACTGATATGACACGACGACAGGTTATTAGGGGGGCGTGGGCAATATCTGTATCATTCATGATTGCATGGATTGCTGTCCAGGTGGCATTACAACACAGTACGACGTTTCAAGGCTGGACATCTGGTATACACAAGCATCAGATTGTATTCACACCTCGGAGGAGTAAACGATATGGTCAAATCAAGGCTCAGCTTGTGGATATTTCAGGTGAAGAAGTATTCATGGATGAAGCAAGTCCACAACATCGAGCACTCTTGTACCTGGCTGATGGTGACACTTTGGTATTAGACCCCCATGACGAGCATGTTAGACCACAATTATTGCAAAGATATGCACTTGCCGTATTCTACTTTGCAACCGGGGGAAGTGAGTGGAAGTCTCGTACATACTGGCTGACTGAACGACATGAATGTGGATGGTTGTTTGTAATCTGTTCTGAAGTGGATGATGATGGTAACATTACAGATAGGGAAGGTGTTGCAGATGATGATTATTCCAACAAGTTGGATAGTGAATTGACTTTGGAAGAAGGCAAGACAGTCACAGGACTTTCACTCTACGGCCAGAACTTACGAGGTCAAATTCCCCACGAGATTGTCATTCTCGAACATCTTCATGTACTCGATTTGGGTAACAACCATTTAAGTGGTATCATAGGAGCAGAGTTTGGCAAATTACAACACTTACACAAGGTCTATCTACAAGATAATGCCTTGCATGGTGGTCTCGAGGCAATGGCATGGCTTACCTCGTTGAAACGTTTGTACGTGGAGAATAACCGTCTTACTGGTACACTCCCATTCGATCTTGGCAAGCTAAAACACCTGGAGGAGTTACGAGTGGGGCAGAATCAACTGACTGGGGGGATACCCTCATCATTGTTTAGATCAGAAACATTGACCAAGCTTGATTTACATTCGAATCTATTTACAGGCGAAATAGACATACATGAGAAGTCAATCCTCGAGTATTTGTATCTTTTCAACAACAAGATGTCAGGTCAACTAACATCAGATCATCTATGCAGTGTATCCGATACATTGATTGATCTTCGACTTAACAACAACTCCTTTACGGGCAAGATTCCTCGTCTTGACTGTACAATGGACAAATTGGAGTTGCTAAGTCTGGGAGAGAATGATTTAACTGGCTCAATCCCCAACATGTTGGGTGGTAAACTTCCAGAGCTTAAGGAATTACACTTGTATGAGAATCGACTCATAAGTACTATACCCAAGACTATATTTGATCCTGAGAAATTGACAGCGGTACTATTGGGCAATAATGAACTGACAGGAAGTCTTACAGCTGATATGGTCGATGGTGCTACTAATCTAGCCCACCTCTATGTGAACAGCAACAGGTTGAGTGGTAATCTTGATGATTTTGCTCAAGCAACAAACCTTGACAGTTTGCAAAAGTTACGCTTGGAATTCAATGACTTTACTGGCAGCATACCGAAACTGAATATGATTGATACCCTTGAGCTACTGTATCTGTACAATAATAGCTTTACTGGAACGCTTGATAACCTTGGCAGTGCCACAAAGCTGAGAAAGCTGAAAGTATCAAACAATACTTTCGAAGGCGAGATATCATCCGAGCTTGGTGAATTGAAACATCTTGAGGTCCTTTCGTTGAATGGTAATAAGTTTGTGGGTACACTTCCACCTCAATTTGAACAGCTGTCTGCTTTGGAGGAGTTGAGAGTAGAGAATAATGACATATCAGGTGATGTACCGTCGGGGGTATGCAAGTTGAGGAAGTCATCTCTAGAAATGTTTAGTTCAGATTGTGGTGGCAAACTGCCTGGTTTCTCTTGCTCGTGCTGTACTGAATGTATATAGTTATACAGTAGTATGTATTGGGGTAAAATCTACTCAAGATAATGAACTGTCGATAAGGAACAGAGTATGTATGTAGAGAGAGAAGTTTGGAATCTTTTTATATATTCTAAAACACAAAAGATAAGATCTGATAATACAAGTAGGAAACACAAAAGATAAGATCTGATAATACAAGTAGGAAATCTTGACATGTATATGTAGGCTCCATCTGAAGTATAGTCCCCTCAGGTCCCAAGTCCCAACCCCCTTCGCCGAACACTATCTTCTCAAAAGAACGGATACCATCAACGTCTGCTCGCGCAATCTAGGTCATTTTAGGGAGTTGTTACGATTAGGCTCCTCCTCATTGCAATAAATAGGCGGGAAAGGTTGAAGTAAGTAGATTAATATACTCTCATATTATTGAGCCCCGCCCAATTGATATTATATAATATATGTTTCTTAATTGATATTATATATATATAGTAGAATGTCGGCAGCGGCAGATGACGATGAACCCGGTGGCAATACAGCCATTAATGATGTTCAACAACCTACACAGATAGAGGAACAATCACCTCTCATGTCAAACAATACCCCAGCTGACTCACGACATGATAATATGTACAACAATACTAACAATGGTACTAATTGCAATGGTATCAATACTACCAACACAATAAACGAACAACAGGAACATCGTCCATCATGGCGTAGTTCCGAGTCGTCAATACAAAAAGAAAGACCAACTCCTTTAAACTCCTCTGCCAACAATACAACATCCAATACCACTAACAATAATAACAACAATACACAACCAACAATAATAGGAGCACATCATATAAACGAACGAGCACCAAATATTAATAGACGGTTCTTCCGATTAGCTGGTCCAGGACGACGTGAGCGAGCGAGAGAAGAACGTGCTGCTGCTCGTGAATTAGCTGAACAACAACAACAACAGCAAGGTAATAGTAATAGTATTGATGTTAGTAATAGAATTGACAATAGTAATCGAAATTCTAATGAATTAAATGAGAGTGATAACAGTTTATTAAGGCGAACTATCGAACGGACGATTCAATCCAATGGTTCTTCAAACACGGGTGGCGGAGGTGGTAGACCAAATTTAGCATCTTCAGGAGGTGGAGTAAGTTCACGCAACTTTTTATCAAGATTGGGTATCAACACCACAAATAACAATAATGAGTTTCGTAATTCGAATAATTCAGATACAGTTAATCTACGCTCTTCCAACTTTACAGATGATGGACATCACCCACATAGCAATACCACCAATAATCACTCTCACTCGCATAATGATAATTTAATATCAGCAACATTAGTCGAAGATACAAATGTAATCTTAGCCCAGGTAGTTACCGACGATGATACTAATATATTAAAACCACCCGAAAGTGAGGTAGAACGGATAGTACAACGATTGGAATTACGTCAACATAATAAAGTCTCGGTACCAATGGAAGTGAAATATAAATTTTTAAAATTGTGTAATGATGCCGCCTGTAAGAGGAGATTAAGTATCAATCAAGAAGAAGAAGGTCAAGGAAAAAGAGGGGACATTGAAGAAGGCAATGGTGATGGGGATGAAAGGAGTGTAAACTCGTGGCATTCTAGTAGAAGCTCTGATAGCTCTTCAGACGATAGCTCGTTACCAACATCTATGGAATCTAAACATTGGTTTAATCCTGATAATAATACACCCCACGCTGATACAGAAACAACATCACCGTACATACATCGATCAGACCTATTACAAATACGTAATACTATCCGCTTATCAGTTGAATCACGATCGAAATATCAACGAATACAAGATTCAATTAAAGACAAATTAGGTTTTAGAAGTCATTCCAAGGTATTATTACATGTATTAAATCGTGCTGTTGATATGATTGATGAAAGTTTGAGAGTTAAGGAAAGTAGACGGGGTAGTAATTTGGAAGCTAGTTGTGTTAGGTACGAGTTTTTGTGGGAGTTTATACTACTATGACCGGGGTGTGCACATGATATGCACTTTTATTCATTTTTCAGCTTCTCACTTTGCACCCTCCTTACAGCTTTGATGCAAGTCAAAGTTTAGAAAACATGGAACGCACCGCTGATAAGCGTAGAAGACGAGATTCCTTTACATCCTTCCTATCCAACAATACAAATGAAACACCCACAGATTATGAAGCAACAGAAGAATTTTACTATAAAGATTTTTCATTCTACAACCTCAAGGTTGAAAGTAATTATCCATGGATGAGAAATGCTACAGTATTTAGTTTAGTTTGTATATTGGCATTTTATGTGTCTACGCCTATATTATGGTGTTTGATATTGAATGATGATAATATATGTCCCCGCAATAATGGAGATGGGGAGAGTAATAGTAGCCATGTGTTATTGACTCCATTGTACTTTGCAAGTGCTACAATGTCAACCGTGGGTTATGGCGATGTTACAGTCTTGGTGAATAAACAACATAATCCAATATTTCAACAAGTGAATAGTTATGAATTGGATATTGAAGATGCGCTCCAAGGTGCCTTGTTTGGCGGTAGGGATTTAACTGAGAATACCGCATACCAAGATCTTGATACTGTGGAAAGATGGAGAGTATTCATTGCAACACTATACATGATACTATCTTTAGTTGTTACTGTTATTGGATTCCGTGCTGGGCTAAATACCGACTTCCGTCCCTTCCGCGGCCGGCTTGATATATTCGGTAATCGAGTTTATCAGATATTGCGAGAAGCAAAGGTTATCAAGGGACGGAGTGATAAGCATGAAGAAATGGTTAGTTGGATGAGATGGGCAAAGTTTTCACAATTGGCAGAATTATGCTTTAGTTTTCTAATATTGACATTGATTGGAATGTTTGCTGTGCAGATATCACTTTTGGGCGAAGAAGAAATGTCCTTGAGTTGGATGGAAAGTTTTTATTGGGCAGTTCAGACAACCACGACTATTGGATATGGCGATGTTGATACCCCGGAGAGTCTACGGTGGTTTGTCATCTTTTACTTGGCCATATCGACATACTTTGCGGGGTCTTGTTTTGGCAAGTTAAACGAACTTAGTACCAACCTCGAATCTATGCAGCGATTGTTTCTATGGGAACAGCAGGAGGCTAGTTATACAATGTTGGCTGACTTTTCGGGAAGGCCAGATCATCGAGATGTGGGAGGTATTGGAGAAGCAGTCGATGAGTTGATGGATGTTGATCCTGAAATTAATCAGTTCGAGTTTACAATCGCCTCGCTTGTATTGCTTGGCAAGATAACAAGCGATGATGTCCGTCCTATACTGGAAAAGTTCAAGAAGATGACAAATGGTACGAATAAGATTACCTCGGCTGATGTTGGCAGGTCTGGCTCTAGTAAAGATGATGCCAACGATGAGGAAGAAGATGTTGAATCCAATAGTGACGAGGATAGTCATACGTCAGATGATGACAAGGCCCCACAATCACCACCGATGAGATCCTCAGGCACAACGGGTGCATTAGCGGTTGGTAAGCAAATAGCCAAGGCATTTCGAGAGGAAATACTGAGCAGCGGCACCACCAATACTGAACAGTATAACCGTGTCAACAGTACACTGACCAATGAAGATGACGATAGTGAGCCACCAGACTACTCTCACTTCCGTATACCTCGCAACACATATGCCATTGCGATTGACGACTCCAAAATACAGCGGAAGCTACTTGGAAAGTTCTTTGATTTCGCCGGAATTAGCTCTGATTTCCAAACCATTGTTGGTGACGGTTACGACGAGATTATGGGCTTTGAAGATTTTGTTGTTAACTTTATGGAGAACCATACTGATGATTATGTCTTCCTCATTGCCGATGAGAATCTTGATGTGGTGAATGAGAATGACGAGCCCATGACAATATCTGGAAGCATGTGTGTAGAGAAGATACGAAATCGACTATCACCAAGGCTTGAAAGAAGAATGTTCTCGCTCATTCGAAGTGCTAATGATAGCTCAAGTGATATCAACATTTACAGTTCCAGAGCTCACGGCTTTCTGCCCAAGGCGCCAATCAAAAGAGACACGGTTGTAGAAATGTTAGCACCTTTATGGCTTGATCGATTTCCACCTTCGGAGTTTGGCGAGTCGATGGGCTTGTCAAGTAGTAACAAGGGCAAGGGCGGTATTCTCGGTATAGCGTCCGATGATATTGCTTGTACACCGTTTGATATAGCCAAAAAAGTCGAGCATATCGAGTCTTTATTCGAGAGTGATATACATATCACGGCAACACATAAGATTCATGATCAAATGCACGAACTCAAGGGTGATCTTCTCACACTTGACTCGGAGCAGAGTGTAATGTCAATCATTGGTGATATCAACTTGATTCTTGTGGCAAGATCCCCAGAGACTATTGTGGATAGATGGCGTTCCGTTAGAGATACTGTGAATGATATGGTCAATACGCTTGAACGAAAGTTCAGGATACCTAAAAACACTTATGCAATTGCAATCGACGACTCCAAGATCCAGAGAAAGCTACTCGGCAAGTTTTTCGACTTCGTCGGGGTGCCAGAAGAGCAATGTACTATTAAAGGTGATGGCTCAGCTGAAATTCTAGGATTTGAGGACTTTGTAGTAGACTTTATGGAGATTCATGCAGATGATTATGTCTTCATAGTCGTTGATGAGAATCTAGATGTTGTGAATGAGTCTACACAGCAACATGAATGCATTTCAGGTTCAACATGTGTAGAGTCAATCAGAAAGCGGCTACCTGATGAACTAGAGAAAAGAATGTTTGCCATTGTCCGAAGTGCCAATGATTCAAAACGGGAAATAGAAATGTTCGAACAGAGGTCACACGGCTATCTTTCCAAAGCACCTATCAGGAGAGAGAAGGTTAAAGAAGTATTGGCACCAATGTGGCTCAAACGCTTTCCTCCGTCGGAGTTTCCAGACTCGATTGATAACGATGATGAGAGTTTGCCAAGTGTAGCAAGTAGTTCACTCTCTGATGAACTAGCCTGCTCCACTGAGGATATAGCACAGAAGCTTCATGAAATTGATGCAATGTTCAGAGACAACCTACACGTCACCGATTGGCGTCTTATTCATGATCAGTTACATATGCTAAAAGGTGATCTATTGACAATGAACACGGGTGCTGCCAGAATGATCTCTTCCTTGGGAATGATCAATCTCTTACTAAAGGGTCATACCATGGGCCTGAGGATGGATGCCGATGCTATACTTATGAAATGGCAAAATCTCCGAGATCATATCTTTAGTATTACAAGTTCTATCCAAGCTGGTGGGGGTAAAAGTGGACGACGTAGCCGTAAAAGTGTTACAGATACCATCCTTCGAAGAAACAGGAAGAGTATGGCAAGCAGCTTTTTATCAACTGCATCAAACGGCACTGCTGGTTCTCCATCCATGAAAAGGTCTACAAGCAAGGGCAGTTTGAACCAACTCACAGATTCCTTCGTTTCTACAACCTCAAATGTATCAGGGCTAAGTGTAGTTACTAGCAAAACTGAGAACATCTCAACAGCTCCTTCAGACAATACCAAAAGCACCATCTCTGGTAGAAGAACGTCGAAGAGATTGCCGGCAAATACTGACAAGGATATATCAAGCTCTTTCCTGTCAGTATCATCTCAGGTTTCGGCTTTATCAGACTCGGATAGGCACCCTTCCGATCTGACCTTAGGTAACAACTAGATCTGCATCAACCTTACTTAATTTACATATACCAGTTCATTATTCCTTCTGTGCAATTACAAATGTTGACGGAGTTTTCAATACTCGTAGAAACATTCTCTCGTCATTTATAACAACACTTCCTGAAAACATATAATCCCAAACTCCAGCTCCTTTCACTTCACCTCGTTTAACTTCTTTACCGAATAAGTAAAATGCCGTTTCTTTGAACATGACACGTATTCTCTTTTCGTCTAATACTTTTCTATTGGCATTTAGTTCAATTTTGAGTGGACCTTTATTTATAATGCGGAAGAAGAAAGATCTGTGAGTAACTTCTTCATATAGAACATATATTATGAGATATATGAGTTTATAATACATATACGATACTCACCAATCTCAACCCGATTAATAAATCTTTCTTCATCAAGAAATGATTGACTAACACTACCCACAAATGGCCCTAATGCTCCACTACTGGCACCAGGCGAGGCAGAATATATCAAATCATGTCTCCCTTGTAAATCTACCTGTGCAGGTCCAGAGTCCGAGTATGGTATAAGTGAAGAAGCTAATTCATCTATTATTGTTTGTTTGTTGTTCTTCTGTTAATTTACTACCAATTTGTCCGTACTCTTTGCATTTGTTTATTAGTTTGGTTGCTAGTTCATTAACTTTATCACAATTATTGTTTGATAATGTCGTATCGTCATTTGTTGTTGTTGTATCGGGTGTAGATATAGCGGTAGGAGTAGATTGCAATACACCACTACTTCTATATTGTTGACCATTGCATATCTTGTGTATCGATGAGAACCCGACAACAAACGAAGATGTGCTGCATTGCAATACCAAAAGTAAAGCCAATAACGCTCTGTTAAAACTGTCCATGGTGGTTAGAGATATGTTATAATGTGACGACTGACGACGTCAAATACTATGTATAGGCATACTAAGGATCAAGGAAAGAGTTCAATAGTGAGGTGGCAATACTCTGGATTTCATTTTTTCGGGGGCCATCGCTCTCCCCTTGCAAAAAAAAATAGATAAATCTTTGCTTATCGGCAGCATAGCCTACCTACAATAATTAGCTGATAGGAGGACGGCGGCCTACACTGCAATGCACAATTGATGGGCGGTATATTATAAGAGGATGACCGCAGATATATCATACCCAGACGTTAAACTAGAGAAAGTTGCCTTTGGATCCTGCCATTCACGAGGTGCATTGAACAAACACATATCAAAATCAAATGATTCACACAAAACAATATGGGATACTATCACATCATCTGTCAATCCACAAACATTCCTCTGGACTGGAGATTCAATATACCCACCACGGGGTATCAAAGGCGATACACCGCTAAGTGTGATGCAATACGAATGTGAGATATAATATGTGTATATCTTGTTCATACATACATCTCATGCTTATTCTTATCTCATATGTTATAATAAACTTATAATACTCTTATACCCCTTTCAATGACCTATACAATCCTTATTGCAACAATACAAGATGACCAAATGCTACACAACAAAACGTTGGGATATGCCGAGTTCACAAGTAATAATAATAGATTAGTCGGAGGAATTCATGGTACTTGGGATGATCATGACTATGGAGGAAACGATCGAGGGTATGAATTAAATAACAAAGAAGAAAGGCGAGATGCATACTTGAACTTTTTAGATGTACCAAAGGATAGTCAAAGATATAATAGGAAAGGAATGTATAGCAGTATAAAATTTGGTCAAGATGACAATATTGTCAAAGTGATCTTCTTAGACACACGTTGGCATCGAGAAAAGCACTGCATACCAAGCGTTGGGTCTCATCCTTTCATCCCAATGGGTGCATTAGTAGCGTGTCTTACTCGTTGGATAACAGCAGGATTAAATCTCCCATCAATATTACCAAGCTGGACATCATGTACAAATGATAAGAAAGTATTGGGAGACGAACAATTTAGATGGTTGGAAGAACAAGTAAATGAAAGCAAAGCATCAGTTCATATTGTGGTTAGTAGTGTTCAGGTGTTGACGGCAAACCCGGTAGTTGAATCATGGGGTCATTTTCCAGCAGAGAGAGCGCGGTTATTAAAAACACTCAACAATGTAAAAGGTTTGGTGATACTATCAGGTGACGTTCATCATGCCGAAATCTCTTCTACAAAACCAAAGAATGATGACGAAGAGCAAAGTGTAGATATATATGCTAACAACGGGGCATTTGTAGAGGTGACATCTTCTGGTTTGACACATTCTTGTGACGAGCCCTTTTATGGACCATTGTGCAAACCAATCCTAGAGGCATTTCCAACGAACCGATTAGATGGAGGCAATGTTAAAGGTCCCGACTTGCCATCATATTATACCAGTCGGAACTTTGGTTCTATTGATATCGATTGGGAATCAAGATCATTCAAGATCTCTGTTCATAATACTTCAGGTCAAATTATACTCTCTACTGGAATTAAAATGGATACTACAGCAAACATGTCGGTTTCTGATATAGATGCTATCCCAAATTGTATTGATGGTCATCTCGTACCGGTTTTCAAAGATGTCGTGTCCTTTTATATTGCTGGGTTCTTGATATTTTGTGTTTGGTACTTGTTTTTGCAATCAGATGATGATAAATTTGAGGGTGCGAGTACAAATAGACAGCCAAATAAGAAAACTAAAGAAGCTTAAGAGATATATAGATATATAACGCCACGCTGACAAGCCAACATGTTCGTTTTACTCATTCTCGGACTTCCACCTGCTAAAGATACCTCGAGTGGTATCCTTGAAAGATATTTTTTGCCAAAATGAAAGATCATGCAGTGACACCACCCATCGTTCTCAAGTTCTGTGATGGATAGGTATATAACATACTCCTAGTTACCATGTTGAGCACAATTCTACAACAGAATCTTTTCGCTCTGGTCTTTAGACATTTGCAAATCGTGGCGGATTCCACCAATCTACTTATCATTGCAGTACTGATGGAAGCACTATCGATATATGTCATGACTAATCGACTTACAAATGTTGGAGCAGATCCTCCCGACATATGGTTTGGTTGTTCAGAGGATAAATTATACAATTTTCTAGAAGAGATTGGGCCTATTGGAAGGCAAGCTTATACTGATGTTAACACATGGGATTTCTTTCCTTACATGCCGTCATACATGATGTAAGTCTACTTCTTTGATAAAAGTATATGATTATTATCCCGTGATATATGATTCTCATATCTCTTATGATGTGTATGCAATACTTAGACTTCTTGGGGCATTGCTTATATGTCAATGTCGATCTGCTGGTGTATCAATAGAGCTATCTTGGATATCCCCTACAATCATGGGCTTTGATATTATCGAATCATCAATATTCGGGTATGCTAGTGCGACATTTCCAACACATATAAATCCTCTGCTTATAAGTATTGCATCTATCGCTAATCAACTGAAATGGGTAACATTTGTCACGGCGCTTCTTCTATTAGTCGGCTTGTTTGTACGGAGTATGATACTTAAACACGGCAACAAATTGCATCAGAAGTGATATTATATGAAAGATAAACACGACATGTGTATCTTGGTCGTAGACTGATTACTTGGGGGATAGAACAAGAACGAGTATTGGCAGAGATGGCGCCTTTAAACAGAACGAATATGATCAAAGGGTATGTCTTTCATCTCAGCAATGGAGTCTAAAGTGATAAATAAGTATTGTGCAATCAAACAAATACCTAATTTCTATTCTATTCTATCTATTCTCTAGAGTCTCTTCATCATCAGCAACAGTACATACAAAAGAGACTTTGATTCCTAACCACATAGGTCTAAACTTATTCACCATTGTGCAACTAACTTGAGTAGGAGAGCTATTTCGAAGGAGATGAGGCAGCTAACCAGGAAGAAGATAAAGAAAGACGGAGAAGACTCCTTCTTTGGGCTCATAAAGTCAGTGAGTCTACACTTCATCAAATAATAGTCGTTTAGTGACTTTAAACGATTTCTCTTCTTGTCAAAGCGAAGAACTGTAGGTAGTTGAAAGAAATCATAACATTTGTTAGATAAAGGATACAGCATGAGACAATGTAGAACACAATCCTATATCACATTCTTACCTCCATCACCTAAAGCAAGACGATACTCCCGTGTAGAGTTTAACCGGTGCTGATATTCGGAGACCTTGGAGCGTGAAGCGGATACAATATTCAACAGGAAACGAAAGATCATTCCGAGACGACTCTCATTACTGTTATAAGTAACATCCAATGCTGACCGAGCACGTTGTCTACCGGCTCGATCAGCCTTGTGCAAACGAATTTGCATGCCGGTATGTTTGTACCCATCTTGTATCGGTAGAAGAGTCTTGATATCAGCTGTGTTGGTGAATCGAGCAAGCTGTAGTCTTCCTGTTTCCTCGAGATGCTTGAAGCCTTGCTGAAAGGCCTGGCAGCCTACACGACCTGCAGAGAAGGTGAATACCCTGACGGCAGAGGCCAACTCGAGTCTTGAGTCAGAAGCGAGGAAGTATCCAGCCACAGTGGCAAGTCCGCCACCTAATGAATTACCTGTAATGGAAAGATGAAACTTTCCTCCTCCTCCTGTTAGCTCGTTACCAATCAGGCTGATCTTCTCCTTAATCTCATCCAGAGTGCTTCTCTTTGTGTCTCGTCGTACTCTTAACATCTCATCAGACACCTTGGATCGTAGGTTGATGAGCTCAGAGTTGCCTTCGTAATCTTCATTCATAATCGAATTGGGATAGCTCGACATTGATGTATCTTTGAGCAGACCAAACAGTCCCTCTTGTCCTTGGAAGACTAAAGTTACTGTCACCGTTTCTCTATTGATACAGACAGCCCACGTAACATCATCAGGATGTCTGTCGGCCATCCATACTACTTCAAGCCCAGAGTCGAGGAGATTCCTCAAATTTGATCCCTCTTCAAAGTAGTCGTTTGACTTCTCAAGTTTACGTTCGATCATGCTTTCGGTAAGTGCCCCTTTACTCGAGTCTGCTCTACTAGATCTTCTATTGATACCAAAATGATCTGCGATGAGCATCTTCTCTTGCTGCAACAGGGTAGCGTCTTGAAAAGAATCCTGCTTTGCCATGGAGAGACGACGGCTTGACAATGCCTTACTCATATCGGCACGCTCCAAACTTGATGGTGAGCTATTTGATAACCGCCTGACTTGACGATCAGTGCAGCACTCCTTACGAAGGGACTTTATGATATCTTCAGTCACCTTATCAAGCTGCTTGACCTTTGAATCCTCAACCCAATTGTTGAACTCTTTTAGAAAGCTGTTTGTGCGATGAGAATGGTATTGGTGAGTTGAAAGTTGAAATGATACCCAGAATAAAGAGAAAGACTTACCTTGCATCATAATCCAGGGAAGCTTTTGTTGACCAGTTTAATGGCCTAGAGAGCTGTGCCTTGGACATTTCATACTCATCAAGCACGGTTCTAACAATCGCACCAGTAGTCTTGGTTTTCTTCAGGTAGCTGTCGTCGTTGGACACTTTCATTCCTCTTCTGATCATTTCTTTCCTTCGAGCCACAGATTGGTGACTGTTGACGTCAATATCTACCAATTTGACAGAGGCAAATCCGAGTACACTGAGCTCACGAAGCTTGCCGTAGACAGATACTAGTAAGCTAATTGACAAGTTGTCCATTCCTTCTTGCAAGACATCTCCACAGGACTCCTTGAGAGGCGGACCGTCAAGAGTATCAAGATCCATGGGAGCTGTGAAGATGGAAGAGAAGGAGTTCCTTTTCAACATGGGAAAACCGTCACTGTTACCTGATGAGGAGAGGGAACTTCGTCGTCGTCTAGGTCCATCGTTTCGGCTGGAAGTGCGGCTGCTGACCTCTTGATCTTGTGCTGACAATACTGCACAGTCAGTTCTACAACTCTCGTTCCTAGTCAGCTGATCTGAACGAGACAGCCCTTGGGTATCCTTATTAGGTGTATTGGACTTCGTACTAAGTGAATCTTCTCTTGTCAACTTAATCGACGATACAACTGCATCAGACTTATCTCGGTTCAACCGTGGCACGGCAAGAGAGTTCAAATCTTCTCGTTCATCTGTGTGCGGTGTATTTGGTGACATGGTGCTGATAGTAGTATCACCTTTCGATAATGGGATCTTCTTCTTCGTGCTTCTATTCTTCTTGGGAATTCTATTCGAATCAAGTACGAGTGTTGATGAGATTGAATCCTCGTTGCTGCTTGATGGAGTGTTGATAAGAAGATTGACATCATCACTATTGCCTAGTGTTGAAAGGGAGTCTTCCCTCGGAGTTTCGTATGCTTCTATGAGCGCTGAGGGGTATCCTAGATACCCTTAGTGAAAATTGTCCAGGATACCGAACCAAATCCGACAAACCCCAACAAACCCTCAAAGATTAATAACTACGAGCAATGAGGCCTATTAGCGGCACTCTAGCGCCATAACTAGCCAATATCATCAGCTAGTACTGCACATACATTGTCTCTATATACCACTACCGACATCTGCATACTTATTTGGTCTATATCTACATATACTAGGCCATCTACACATAGGATACCAAATCATTGCAAAACACTGCAATTCTGCATTAATCATATCATATACTCCATTATATAAAGTATATCCACCCTCTCCCTATTAAATAATTCGATTTTATCATTTATTAACATATCTGAATACCCTACAACGTCAATATTGCATATCCAACATGGGTATAAATGATTTTTGGATTGATGCATTGGGTGATTGGATGAGTTTATGTAAGCATGAAAAGTTATCCAACTATGCAGGAAAACGAATTGCTATCGACTTATCCATCATTATAAACAAGAGCCTAAGAACTGATATTGATAGACTATCAGCCACATGCAATCCTACTTACAAATGCAAAGATCTACTACAAAATATAATCGTCGAACATCAGGTATTAACAAAAACCGGTATATTACCTGTGTATGTTTATGATGGGATGTCTCCTGAAGAGAAGAAGAAGGAGAAGGAAAGGCGGCGTGCATTATTAGAAAAGGCAGGAGATAAATACATTGAGCTACGGCAGCAAGCAATTGACAACATTAATGCGGTAGAGCCAATTCAATTTAGTGCAAAACAATTAAAAGAAGCTACAGAATCTCGTATGAAATCTGGAAAGCCTACTCCCAATGACCAAACAAACATATTAAAATGGATGAAAAAGCAGGGATTAGAATGTTATGGTTCTCTACTTGAAGCAGATCAACAAATGGTTGCATTAGAACAAGATGGTATAGTGGATGGCATTATGTCTGAGGATGGTGATACAATAGCGAACGGAGGCAAAGTAGTATTTTGCAAGTTAACAAGGAAGGGAGGCTACCTCACTTGTAAAGTGTTCAAAAGAGATGACTTCATGAAGGATTGCAACACATATAACTCGAAACTATGCACGTATCCAGAGTTGATGGTTGATGTAGCTCTGTTATTGGGAAACGATTATATGTCGAGGATACATAAGAATGGCCCCGTTATGGTTTTGGGAAAATATGCAAACAATGAAGCGGCTGAAGATTCTCGTCGGAATGGTAATCCTAGAGGTACACGTCAAGAGAATGGATTGATTTGATTACATCTCATACACACTCGCCTAGAACTAGATTGCACGTTACGTGATGCAATAGAAGGTTGTTGAATACGTGTGTAATCTTTCACATTGTCCCAATAGTCTTCACTGACAATTGAATTTGATCCAATAGTTCTCAGCGGTTGATACAAATTTGCTTCCCCGTGTGCTAGAGAATGCACATGTGGCAGATATCGTATCAACCAATATGGTATTCTCTCTTTTAAAAACGCTTCAACTTGGACTCGGCTGAATACTGTTTCACATCCTGCACGGCTAGTTGTTATTGGAATCTCGCTTATTATCTGACCGGCTGAAGAGAGGAAGCTCAGTCAAAGAGACAATCAAAGAGACAACGAACATCATAAATATTTAATTATACGGATTATTTGGATTGCAGTTGTTCCTATTGTGACACTGCTCATTGTCGTGATACCACTTATTGCAAACTGTACATAACACTAACTCGCCTGGTTGATTACATCTCATACACACTCGCCTAGAACTAGATTGCACGTTACGTGATGCAATAGAAGGTTGTTGAATACGTGTGTAATCTTTCACATTGTCCCAATAGTCTTCACTGACAATTGAATTTGATCCAATAGTTCTCAGCGGTTGATACAAATTTGCTTCCCCGTGTGCTAGAGAATGCACATGTGGCAGATATCGTATCAACCAATATGGTATTCTCTCTTTTAAAAACGCTTCAACTTGGACTCGGCTGAATACTGTTTCACATCCTGCACGGCTAGTTGTTATTGGAATCTCGCTTATTATCTGACCGGCTGATAATCGTTCAGTCTTTGAGTTCTTTACTTTCACAGGAGTATGCACCTCGTTGACATTTGGAAAGTCGCCACTAGTATCATCAAAACCTTTATCAGCACCCACACCCACATCTTCTGGTATCTTTGCTAGACGCAATGGTAACTTGGGGAGATCATCTAATGATGGCTTTGCAATGTCCTTTGTCATATCACTACCCATCCAACTTAACAGAGCACGCCGATCATTAGCTGTGCATAGCAAGAAGTAAGATAGAAGACACTTGCGTAGATTGCCAGCTTCATACAAACGATGTAATCGTTCATGCCTCTCCAGTTGCATTAATTTTCTCTTACCGCTGATATTAGGATCGTTACGAAGAGTCTTCTCGTTTGATTCTTGTAATACATCTGGAGATAAAACAGGTACCTTCTTCTTATCACTACTACCCGATTCTTTTAAGTGATCCTCGACAGCTCGCTGCTTAATCATCTTCTCAAACCACTCAGTAGATTTTGATATTCCATAATTAAATCCATTCCGATCAATCTTCTCGTCATCATCATCGCTATCCCCAGCACCTAATTCTAAATTCAAATCTGCTAAACCCGTCTGTCGACCTGTCAAAAGGACACCGTCGTCAATTCCACCAAGCTCGACCATTGCCCTATCATCATCAGCCAATCTTTTGGCTAGCTCATCAAATTCTTTTCCACTCATGAACAAATCTATAGCCGTCCAAAAGGTATCATCAGCGGGTGCCGGATCATTCTTATGCACATCTTCCCATTCTTCAACTGATGCATTTACTGGACCAAGAGATCCCCACATTCGTTGTAGTGATTTCTCTCCAACACGTGCCGAATACATAGGTGTTGCCTCGAACACCACTCCAGCAGCAGTCGAAAATGTTAATCCCCGGGCAGCATCTTTCTCCGTCTTAGAAGAGAATGTAGACTTTGTCAATGTATTATCATTCTGTTTTGTCATTACCCACCAATCTTTACCGTCGACATAGACCATCCTTTGACCCCCGACATCTTTATGCAGTTGAGGCTCTTCTTTGTGTAGATAATCGGCAGTAATATCAAGACATGACAAATCCATTCCAACATTAGCCCACTTTGGTGCCCACTCCTTAACATAGTCGCCTATCACAGTCCGATGTCTATCAAAGATTAAACCGGTGATTTGTTGGTTTGGAAATGTATGGAAGTACATTCTGCATAGAAGACATTTCTCGAAAGGACTAACCGGAGGTAGTTTCAACTCCCCGTCTTTTCCAACTTTAATACTCTTTGATGGATCATCCCCACATATACCTGGAAAGTATGCATCCCTAACATATATCTTTGTCTCGTTCCAATCATGATAACCAAATAATAGTTTTGCCGCAGTTTGATTCTCGGCATGCCACTCATCGTTGAAAATTGTGAGCCGAGATAAACCCCCGCTCGTAGACAACAGCTTCAACATATCATCTTTCATTAGTTTCTGTCCTTCTGTAAGATGTTTCTTCTTCTCGTCATCATCTAATGAAGGTGTTGCTCTTTTGGTTCTTTTATTGTGCTTTAACGCATTCTTCTTTGATGCTTCTAACTTGCCCTCTAACTCTTCTATTTTCCTTTTCAGAGATGATACCTTCTCCACCCATGCTATATCCTTCACTGCCATACTTGCATCTTTATCATGAAGCATACTCTTCCATTCTTCTGGTGTACGAGTAGCTTCAATCTCTGCCTCTTTCATATCCCATTCGGCAAGAGCTCTATCACGGGCGGCCTGTATACTACTCGTACTTGCCCCATATTGTAATACGACGGCAATTTCTTTCATTGATTCTTTGGATAGACACGGAGCATTGATATATAACTTCTCTTTATTATTCTTCAGCCAATTATCCGTTTGGCCATCACCTAATGTTGCATTGTACTGTAATAATGTATCTTGTTGTGGTGGCGGATTTCTATCTGCATAACATCCTAACTCATCCATTTGTAGTGCAGTCATCGGCCCAAGCCATGATTTAGTTGATGCTGTAAGAATCTCAACCGGCCAATGAAGTCTTGCAATCTTGAATTGTGGTACTTCAGTCTTCTTGCCAGAACTGATATATCTCTCGTACTTATCTTTAATCTCTTTCCTCTTTCCACTATCCATATCAATAAAAGTGGGAAGTACCCTCCATAGGTTTTGAAAGTGGCATGTGTTTGAGTATTCCAATAAGATATCTTTACCCGAGAATGGATGGTCCTTCTTGCCCTTAAAATATGTTTTATAATCAGGACATAAATCCCCCCAACCACATACACATGCCTTTCGTGTTCTACCTGGTGATTTAGGCGGGGTAAATATTGGTTGAGATTGTCTCCTTGCAGTTTGTGGTGGGGACAATGATACTCTATTTGACATGTTATATATGCAGTGCCGACGTTGTAGGGTATTCAGATATGTTAATAAATGATAAAATCGAATTATTTAATAGGGAGAGGGTGGATATACTTTAAATAATGGAGTATATGATATAATCAATGCAGAATTGCAAGATTTGCAATGATTTGGTATCCTTTGTGTAGGCGGCGTAGGATGTATAGATATAGACCAAATAAGTATGCAGATGTCGGTAGTGGTATATAGAGACAATGTATGTGCAGTACTAGCTGATGATATTGGCTAGTTATGGTGCTAGAGTGCCGCTATAGTATGGCGTCCTTTGTATGCGGCAAACTGTAATTTTGTGAGATTTGTGTGAGAGAGGGGTTTGTCGGATTTCGTTTGGTATCCTTGACAAAATTTTGACTAAGACCCTCAGCCCTCATGGGCGGATTAAAGTCGACATTCTGTACTTGAGCAATCTTCCCTTTCATCCCGACACTTGAGGTTCTCTTTGGTACATATCGACCAGCAAGATTACCACTCCCCGTCTTCAGTGTTTCAGAAGAAGACTTGGATGTAATCGAAGGCTTGAGAGATCTAGGATCAAAATCCATATCATCATCCATGAGATCCTCACTCGAACAGTATCTAGTCATATCATTCAATATTTCATCTTGTGTACTAGCATCACTTTGGAAGGGTGATTCATCTTGTTCTTGACTAAGCCTCCTTAGCACTTGGTTCATCATATCAGTCTGTTCAACACATGACTTTATATCCCCCTTCTTGAGAGAGGAGCGGAGTGACTTGCCAAACGACTTTGCAAGCTTGTCTAAATCTTCACTAGAGCGACACCCTTTCAATGACACTTTAGAGTTGAGGGTTTCATCTAGCGATGATGACCGGGGCTTGCCAGAAGTAGCCTCCTCTTTCTTGTCACCAACTCTTCTAACTTTATTGCTGATATTCTTGAGCTGGTTCTTGAGTTCCTGCTTATCTTCTCCAGCTCCAACATCCCCTCTCTTGAATGCAGAACGGATTGATGAGAGAAGGTCATCTAGACTCTCATCAAAAGATTCTTTCCTTGGAGGTGCTTTGGTATAGATTAGTTGATCTAGTCCTTCATCTACAGACAATGGCTTGAGAGATTCCCTCTCACCATCAACTAAAGGGTGACGGGAGAACTTCTTCTTGTCGTTCATAGAAGTTGTATCATCCTCCTGCCATTCTTGATTTCGAAGGTCACACATTGATATACTGGCTCGTTTGAATGCCCCTCCCTTTCTATATCTTCTACCAGCCCCATCAAGAACCTTTCCCTTCATCCTATTAGTTTATTGGATGATTTAAAACGAGAGTGTAAGTATGAGGTGCATAGTATGTAAAGGACATATAATATGCACAAATTATTCAAAATCCCAACTTACTCTTCTTGATACCGCTCGAATGAACGTCTACTCATCAATCCCCTGGCTGCAAACCACGATACTGCAAGTAAATATCAAATTGCAAAAGAAATGTGAGTTGAATCATGCACATCAAACATCAAACAAGCACCATTATATTATATCTCACCATCTATACTAGAATTCTCAGCAACTAAACTAGACCGGCTTCTACTACGCGGCATACCCTTCTCATCACCCCCCATATCATCCATCACTACTTTATCAGCATCGGCACCAAAGCAACTAATAGCCGCATCTTCTGCAATTCTATCTAAATCGGCCTCTTCTCTAATTTCTAATCGGCCCTTCTCACTCTGTTGTGGAGCATTATTATTCGCCACTGCCGCCGCCGTATGAAATGTTGAATTACTTTGCATATTATATAGTTGAGAAGGTGCTAATTGGGTAGTAGTACTGTCATTTGATTCATATGTATTCTTTCTCGTGTAGGTATATTCTTGACGGAGAAGGCGAGATGATAATGATGTTTGTGGTGGAGACACATCGTCGGAGTTTAGGTCTTGTGTTATATCGGATCTGCAACTATTATTGAGTGGATCGTAATCGGGTGGCACGGCTATTGTACCCCCTATAAAGATATTTTGTTTATTCTTCTTCTTCTTTAGTTTCATGGTTGGATATAGTTGCAATGATGATGGCTGCAATGATGTTTATTTTGGAGTTGCAATTGTTTTTGGGCTCTACTTCATTTGTTGCAATTCTTAATCTGTTATTCTTAATCGACGCATCGGATTAGTGGACTTTAAATGACCCTATCGGCTGATCCATCAATACATATTGAGTGGCGGTTGCAGTCATGCTTCGATATTAATTGGCCCAGATGCCGCGTTGGCAAATCAAGCTTGTGTTTGAGAACTTTTTCTCATTTCATTATCCCCAATAATTAACTCAAACTTTAGTACACGTCATCGAAAATATTAGGGATCAGCAAGTATATGTACTTACTACTCGATTACGTAAATCATAAAACATTAGAATTACAGCATTCATAAATAAATTAGCATATCATTTATGGAGATGTATTTATCTATGAATCGGAGATGATGATAAACTAACTAACTAACTAACTAACTAACTTGTAGCATTCCACGATTCTGTCTTCAGTCATCCACTGCTGGCATGCCAAAATGACACGTGCGTGGCCAGTAAAAAATTGTCGAGGGTGATGATGTCGACACTCAACCTCCAACGCTTCTCATCACCCTAGGCCTTAAAACCTTAATTATAGTAATGAAAACCCTACTCACTCAAGGGGAGAAGCACGTTTAGTATTCATCAATTTGAGGGGTTCTCACATGAAGAGCCTGTCATAGTTTAACATTCCATTGATATAACTGCACACTACTATTTTATATCTCTGTGGGGATTCATTGTTGGGTCATACTTCTCCATTGCTAATACTCATTGCAATATAGATCAAACTATTGTCGGGAATGGTATGTCAGTAGATTATAGTCTTCAGTACCATCTCTCGAATCAATTTAACTTGATTGTATTTTTGTACTAGTATGAGATATGTTTCTTACCATAACAAGTGCATTAAGAAACTTTCCACTGCCAATGTTACCTCCGGAGTTTCCATGTTGCATCATCCTTTTCTGTTTATGCCCGAAGAGTACTTGTATCTTCTTTGGCCTCTATGCCTTTCTTTCAATTGATTGTGTCTTTAACGAACTATACTCATAGCATATTCGTGTGACGACAATCTTCCTTACTCTATACAGCAGTACCAAGTACCATGGTGGTAGTAACGTTCCGTTTCTTGTTAAAGTTCCTTGTCAATGATAAACACAGTTGAAACAAATGATTATAGATAAGATAACCTTGGTATCGACACCGCAAGAGACTAGATATTGAGTCCATTTTTGTTCTACTCCAATATACTAATCTAACATCATATCTAATTCCTAATTCATTGTAAACATATCCGATTGTTGTGCTTCATTGCACATTTGAACCATATTTTGAAGACCAGCCTCGGTACCATCAACTACTTCTTTCTTTCGTAATATTGCAATAACAAATCCAACACCACCGCTCAATTCGAAGCTATATTCTATTCTTGTCGAAAAGTTATCAATTGATGTAATATTTATGTTGCCCTCTGCCTTGATTGTATTGCCGAGCGCTTTGCCTTTGAATGTAATTGATTTATATTGTTCAACATTTGATAATGTAAAGGCAAAGTTCGTACCATTCTTTTGTTCAAATATACAGGTAGTGCCATTTTCACATGGTCCTGATACATCCTTTAGTGTATTAATGTTTTTATCCCACTTTTCCCATCTTCAGAGAAGGTGAGTGACGTTTGAGAAAGGGATGTTGACGTTGAGATGTTGTTACAAAAAAATGAGCAATATCATATGTTCAATATAATTCAATCTCACCTCATATCAGCAAAACATGTTTCCCAAATAGTCTGAGGTGATGCCTCGACGATTGCTGAGGTTTTACAGTATGACATTACGCCGCTAATGTGCAATTAATAATTATATATCGTACACATGAATATCCAATCACAAATCACATTCGATCACAGCAAAATCACAAATAAATCACATCTTACATTGTTATGTGTTAGTTCGATATACAGTTCAGTTTTGAGAGAGTTCATACATATTACATAGCTTGTTGTTGCCTTTGTATGTACAATACAACAGAGCTGCGTATTGCAATTCATATATCTTCATCTAGATTAAAATATGGCCGCCGCAGTTGCAATATCACCACCGCCGCCAAGAAGTGGAAACAACACCATATCACAACAACAACAACCTCCATGGAAATCTCATTCAGTATCACGCAGTAATGAATTTCTATCTGCCGCCCGTACTGCATTGAAGATTGCACAACAACAACATTACAATCGACAACAGCAGATACAAAATGGTACCTATGTTAGCAATAATGGTGATAAAGAGAACGAACTACCCGAATGGATGGTAAATATTACACCCATGACAGAATTAAACCTCTTTCAACCACAACCAAGCTACAATAACAACATAGACTCCTCACAAGAAGATGATACAATATCATTAATACAAGATTCACAAACATTATTAAAATTATTAGATGAACATTTATCAGAATTGCATACATTAGTACGAAGAAGAGGACACACGAATGATCCAACACTTGAAATATCAACTACAATTGATAAATTCCAAGAGGGTGCACAAGAAATTAAAGTAGTTTGTGATACACTACGATTGGCTGGTACTAAACCTTTAAATGAACAATCGAATTTAAATGTATTATATGGTGGTGGTACTAAACGATCATCAGCACAACGACGGAAACATTATGAACTATTATCATCACAATTAGAATCCAAGGCGAAAGAACGTACTGATCAGTTAAAGAAAGAGTTGGAAACACGTAGTAAAGTGTTGAGAGATCAGACTACACGGAGAAAGATGTTAGCTAGTGGTGGAGGCGGTAGCAATGGTAATGGAAGTGCTGCACCTGCTAGCGGAGGAGGAATACAACCAATAGCAGCTAGATTGCCAACACAAAAGAGGGGAGTGAATACTTCATCTCAATTTCAATCACCATTATTTACATCTACTCAAACTGGGATATCATCTGGTGGAGGTATTACCAATAGAAAGAATGCTACTAATTCAACGACAAGTAAACCCGGCGGATATTCAGGTTATGCAGGCTACGGCGGATCTTCGGCAGCCGCTCCGAGTAGTGGATATGGTGGTGCAAGCTATGGCGGAGGGACAGGCTATGGTGGTACAACAACCTCAGCTCCTCCATCATTTGCAACAGGCATGAGACAACGGAAACAACAAGGTGGTCCATCCTATACTCAACAACAACAACAACAACAACAACAACAACAACAACAACAACATCAACCAAAGTCATCTATACAAATAGACTCTGGACAAGATGACGACTATGAAGATAAATATACCAAAAATAATGGAGAATCGTCTGTACAAGCACAGATATTACAACGTCGGAACAATCGAGCAACTAAGAACCGTGCCGCACAAGCCCGTATAGCCGAAAAGTCAATAGCTGAATTAGGTGTAATGTTTACTAAAATGTCTAGTTTAATATCACAACAGGGGGAGGTATTGGAACGGATTGAGGATGATGTTGAGGCAGCGGGGTTGGATATTGATGCTGGACATAATGAATTAGTCAAGGTATATGGTATGACGAAGGGTAATCGAGGATTGATATTGAAGGTATTTGGTATTTTAATCTTCTTGATTGTCTTTATGAAATTATATTAAAGCTAAGTTAAGATGCAATTGAATTGATGAACAGCTAGAAACCATAGCTAGAAACCATACATATGTACATGTATGATGGTGCCGACTTGCACAGGGGCTGTGAGGGTATCCTAAAGGATGCCGGAAAAGAAAATAAAAATGTCATGTCATTGCAATTTATTTTTGCAATGCCTCTTTGCTTTGACAACCAGCCCATAAAGATCATATCATACTGTGAGGAGAGGGAAGATTCAATAGAGAGGTTCAATAGAGAGGAAGCAATATGGCGTCCGCTGTACAGCGTACTAACATAACTCCTGCAGAGAAAGAGTCACTGTTACCAAACAACGATAATGATGGGACACCTACCAAACAATCTACATCATCTCCACCAGCAGCAAAGGGTACAGGACAGTCATTATTCTTCTTTCTAATATTGGTGGGTCAATCAATCGGTACACAGACATACTTTAAACTCTCCCAACGTGGCGGAAAGTATGAATACAATACAATGAGTGCCATGTTTATAGTTGAACTCTTCAAATTATTCATATCATTAGTACAATTACTAGTAGCCAATAATGGTAGTATACAGGGTGTCAAGTCCAACTTCAAAGGTGTAGCCAAACGTGTATACATGGCATATCTCTTCCTAGCATTAAGTTACGCGGTTTATAATCAACTCATCTTTTATGTAATGAGATTAGTCGATCCAGGAACATTTACCTTATTCAAGTCATTAATGCCAGCGGTTGTTGCTTTAATGAACTTTATTGCATTCCAAAAGAAGTTAACTATTAGTCAAATGTATTGTGTATTAATACAGATATTTGGTATTATACCTGTTACTGTTAGTACCAATTCAAGTGGCGTCGTTGAGTTGACGTATGGAGTACAAAGTATCATTGTATTGACAGCTACAATCACATTCGGCGCATTCAACACAGTATATAATGCAAGTGTTGTTAAGAAGGAGAGTGGGAATTATCCAATTGCCGTACAGAATAGTATACTATACACTGGTGGATGTTTCTTCAATCTATTCTTCTATTTTGCAAGTATGAAGTCAGATGATGAAAGTTTCTTTTATGGATATAACAATGTCAATGTATTAGTGCTGTTGTTCTTTAATAGTACTATTGGAGTGACAATATCATTGGTATATAAGTATGGTGATGCAGTGTTGAAGACCTTAAGTCAGCCAGTTGTTAGTAGTGTACTGCTGTTTCTGTCAAATATCTTGTTCGATGCACCATTGGATATTATCAAGATTAGTGGAGCTGGGAGTGTTATTGCTAGCACCATGCTTTATTTAAAGTTACCAGCTGCTCCTGAAGAAAGTCCGAAAGTGTTGCCAAAGTAGAAGTATGGAGTAAGAAGAAGCTAATGATTAAAAAGTGCGTGGTAAATGAAAGTTTTGTGGGTAGCTATTAATTGTATTGTAGTAGGTGTTGTCAAAGTAGAGTAAGAGGCTTGTTGACTCTATTGTTTCCTACTATCATTTTAAATTTCTCATATCAAAGCTGTTTAATATACTGTGGCCGTTTGCTCTTAGAGAATCAACAAACTCTGAACTTAAAACAGAAGCAACTTCGTCCCTTTGGACACTCTTTCTTTCAAGCTGCTGTTCGTGGTAAGCTCTCAATGCATTTGCATATTCATCTTTTGTTATAATTCCTTCTTTGAAGAATTCTTTCACTGCATTAATAGCTTTCTCAGATCCAGCTTTTGCCGCAACTAAATAGTGTTTTGCTGCTCGATTATAATTGCAAGCATGGCCCTCCATTTCCATCAAACCAAGTTTAATTCTTGACCCCACATGCCCGTTCATAGCTGCAAGTTCATGGTAGTATTTAGCTTTCTTCTTATCCATAATGAATCCACCCCTGTTCTCCATATATATTTCTCCCAATTCGAAATACGCACCAACATATCCTAGCACCCCTGCCTTAAGATACAACTCACTTTTCTTCTTCAAATCTTGGGGTGCAATATACTTTGAATATTCATAATATGCTTCTCCATTTCCACTTTCCATGAGTTTATTCAGTCTTTTCATTATTTCCTCCTTATTGAAAGCTGGCCGCGTCCTGCAGAAAGCACATATACCGACCTCTCCCTTGTGTAATTGTTTCCCCCTACTTTCCGCTTCATCCATAACCGCCCACATGCAACCAGAACATATACGTTTGCCACAACAATATCGAAATATTGAATGCCGAGGCTCAAATGGTAAAGGAAGAAGACAAATCGGGCATTCTTCCGGCTCTACCTCTTTGAATAGAGCTTCGTCGTGTAACTCCGCCGCTCGTTTTCTACATTCTTTTTTATGTTGCGGTCTGTGTGCAATTTGGCAATCTCTATTGCAATATTTTACCATATCACATGCCGTGCATGCTTTTAGTTTGCCACTCTCTTCCTCGCCCTTGCCACAATTAGCACACATTATTATATCCTCAAACTTGCTCATATTTATCCACTATATAATATGACGGAGGTAAGATTGTAATGATGTAATAGTAATCGTATATCTTTTGTTTTGTATAAGGTATGACCTTGTAAGAAATGGATAAGGATACGGTACGGTAACCTGATAACTTACGCCTCTCTATTAGATATATAGCTCTACCTTGCTAATGCTTTAATACGCCGCTATGTTTGCCTTCTTCCTCTGACTACTGACTCAAGCCTCTGGCTTATTTTATTGACTAATATAGCAAGGGTATCCTCTTCTTTTGAGTCTGAGGCTGGTCCAATCTTTGATATGTGTGTCTCGTGTCACATCAACTCCATAAACATGACGAAATTGATATAGCGTATGTTTGAGCTAATGGTACTATCAAATTACTCATAAGATATGTATTACATCTATTATTCATCTATTTTAGTAGTCCAAACTATATGGCACAGAATATTCGTATGCCAATATGTTCAACCCGAATTGGATACATCCCAGATGACTTATTATTGGAGCACTAATGAAATGCTCCCTATCTAGTTCTCTCCCCCTCTCTTGTCTATTGTTTACATTGTATTATTCCGGTCAATCCCCCCGCAGCAAGCCTTGCTGCATATCACGCATAGCCTTTTCCCTCTGATCACTTTTCATCTCACCAATTCGCGTTTGATAGGCACGTAAAGTACTTGAATATTCGTCTTTTGTGACAAACCTAGCCATGAATCCTTGTTTGATCATGTCTAAAGCATTATCATCCCCTCCTCTTGCTGCAATCATATAGTGTTTGAATGATCGATGATGATTGCCAGCCTGTCCCTCCAATCTACCAATATTTTGTCTTGCACCTATACTGCCATTCATAGCTCCAAGCTCACTGTAATATTTAGCCTTCTTAATGTTTCTTTCAACGCCCAAACCATCTTCATATGAGTCGGATAAGTTATGATAAGCAACTGCACACCCTAACTCCCCAGCCTTCAGTTGGAGCTCATTTGCTTTTATCATATTTTGTGGTACAATCTCCCCTCTGGTGTAGAATGCCGCAAGAGCATGCATCGCGTTAGCATTACCTTTATTGACAAGTTTCTGTGTTTGCTTTAAGTCTTGTGCAGTGTCGACCCGTAATGTTCTACAGAAAGGACACATTTGTTTTCCTTCACTTTCAATCATTGCATAGATACAACCATTGCAAATGATCTTACCACAACATGATTTGAAACAAATCTGAGACGAATCTAATGGTAGAGGAAGTAGACAGATTGGACATTCTTCCGGCTCTACTTCTTTGAATAGAGCTTCTTCATGTAATTCAGCTGCTCGCTTCTTACAAGCTTCTTTATGTTGCGGTCTGTGTGCAATTTGACAATCCCTATTGCAATATTTCACCATCTTACATGCATTACATGCTTTAAGATCACCACTGTTTTCTTCGCCTTTGCCACAATTAGCACATATCGATAAACCATCTACGGCGTCAACATTAGTACTATCACCAATCGGATTATTATCATCACAACAGTGCTCTAAGTTTTGTTCACATGATGTGTTGTTTATCATCGTTTGATTCTTAGTTTGTTTGCTACGCCCGACCCTCTCTAATATAATTACGAAGGATACGGTTATGATTAAGATTAGTAGGGTAGACACAGTCTGTTCGTCTAGCATATCGAATGAATGATAGCCGCTGTGTTATAATGACAAAGTAAAATCCCAGGGTATATTAACGGATACGGTACGGTATCCTGATAACTTACGCCTCTCTATTAGATATATGGCAACCTTGCAAATGCTTAATACGCCATGAATGTTCTACCTTCCTAGCTGTTAACAACATACTATCTTCCTCTCCTCTCTCTCCCCCCTCTGACTTGTTTACTCTTGTAGATACCTTAACGGCTCAAAAATTGGTTCTTTCGCTCAACGTATGTGATATGAATTGAGATTCCAACCACATGCTGATATAACTAACTTTGTTGCAATACAAGGCTTGACTAATTAGGCGACAAATCGCTGAATCTTTGCTCTCTCGTGCTTCTTTAACCAAGTGCATCCAACTACTCCACTAAGTCTAAAGGCCTAATCACTAATAAGATCAATTTATTGAGATTTTTGACTTGTGTTCTCAATTTTTGGCATCAATGATACCATAAGATTGAGAGTTGAGTCGATCGTATTATGAAGAGGCTGATCATTAGATAGGATTAAGAGGTTAGACGGCTGATTGCATATAAATCTATTGCAATAACAAACTATATACATACTTATATCATGATGAATCTATCTAATAATGCTGCTGAGGACTTCTCTGCAAGTGGTGATCATAGTAGCAGAAGTGTTGATAGGCCGCCAAGGCAAAGACAAACGACTCCAGATTCAGTCGTCGGTATGTGCATAGTAGGAGAAGAAGAAGGCGATAGTAGTAGCAACTCCAACGCCGATGAAGACATTAAGACGGTCAGTATATCATCAACGCCATCTCCTTCGTCGTGGGGACAGCAACAACAGCAACAGAATGATCTAGCCTCACCTAATCTACTCAATATACTTACCGTTGAGAGTAAAGAACAATATCAAGTAAAGCCCAACTACTTACATTCATCGGTATTAATGCAAAATCTACCCCCACCTCCTGATTCGAAAGATCAAGGTGTTAGTGAACGATGCCGTCGACGGACATGTGAATGGATGTATGATATCTGTGATTACTTCAAGCTTAATAGAGAAGTGGTTGGTATTGCTTTGTTTTATGTTGATCGATACTTTACTATAACATTTGAGGGAAGTGATAGTGATAGTGATAGTCAGCAAAAAGTACCTGTAACAAGAAGACAATTTCAACTTGTTGCTTTAACAGGATTGTATATAGCCGTTAAGTTACATGGAGAGAGTAGGCAAGAGAATCCAACATATCGTCCAACAACAACATCATTAGAAAGATCAGATTCAACGTCAAGTTGCAGTAGTCAGCAACAACAGTGGAATAGACTCAAGTTTAGTCTATCAGTCTGTTCCTCTATATCAAGAAATCAATTTACGACAGCTGAAATAGAAGAGTGTGAGCGAAAGGTATTTGGTACATTAGATTGGCATCTAAATCCAATCATATCGTCAGGGAACATAATAGACTTGCTACTTATACATCTTCCAACAATGGATGGTGGAGATGATAGTATAGCTCTATTCGTTTATGATTGTGCCAAGTACCTTGCCGAACTATCAATATCAGTGCCTGCATTGTGTCTAGTGTACAAGCCAAGTATAGTTGCCTACTCTGCTATACTGTATGCTATGGATACACTCATCACAACCAAGTCAAGCTCTTCAAGTGATGTATGTTTCACTACACATGACCGTCAAGAGTATGAGAGGCTAGTTTGTCAAGTATCCTCTCAACATTTCCATAGAGAGAAGGAGAATGTATCAAGTGCTATGAAGATATTGCAAAAGATATGTCCGAACTTAAGTGAACTATTTACTCCGCCATTGGTAGCTCCAAAGTCACCGACGTCTGTTCGAGCTTCTATAACGTTATCATAGAGAGTATGGGTATGTCATCGGTGTTTGTTGTGATGTGATAAGTCCTCCAAGCATTCTATTGTTGCTATAAACTCCCACCAAACCCATCTTCGTGCTTTTAAGTTATATGTTGGTGTGTTTTGATCTCTTGTGTTTTATCAGGGGAAGAGATACTTATGTATAGAAAAAGAAAGATGTCTCTTCTTTTACCCTGCAGTCCTGTTTGTTAGAGAATTAGGATAAGGTTGTTGCTACGGATATGATATTGCTATAAGATAGTGTATTGATTGTTACTGTAACTCTTTTTGAAATAACTTTTACATTATAGGAATGAGAGCTTGTCGGAGAAGTTATATGTTCAGTATCCTAGAAATAGATAGTTGCTAAAGCATAGAGAGTTCGTACTAAAGTTAAGCAATAACAGATTCTCTACCAACATTATTTCAATACAACATTACTAGGTTACCACCAACCAACTTTCCAAACATTTTAGTTGGTAGGGATTGACATGGCGTTCTTAAACAAGTCATCTGGGTCAACACATGTCTTGATATCTTTGAGGCGGTCAAACTTCTCAGCAGTCTCAAGGAAACGCTGATCCAGGGATGTAAGGTTTGGCAAGTCGGTAGTAGTTGGATTCCACCACATGCGGTGATCTGCTTCAACAGCTGTTTTAACACGATTTTGTAAATCTTGCACTGACGTTGGAACAAAGCCTGCGCCTAACTTACTTAGATCCCAGACATCAGCAACTACACCAAATTTGTCTTCTTGAAACGGCAATGCAATTGTTAGAGATGGATCTTTGACACCTCTAACGGTAATGATTTGAACGATCACAAAACGGAACTCAGTACCTTCGTTCGGCATGAGAGCATCAACACCATCGAGAATTTCCTCCATACCTTGATCATCCGGGAAAGTTGGGCCTTGTTGATACGACTTCTCATATGGAAATCCTGAGCCACCATTGACTTCTTCAAGTTGCAAAAGTTCCCAGTTTTCTAGGACAACATCTCGTAGCAACTGAGACAAAGGCTTGTTCTGGAAAAGAGGCGAATTGAACCTTGCCTTCAACCCAGCCACCCTGTCAGCTACAGCATCTTTATCAGGATCTGGATCTTGTAGTCCAAGACCATCAAAGTAGAGATCGAGAGGTACACATTCAGTACATGCCTTGGTGAGTGTATCAATAATGTCTTGGCAGTATGCAGCTGCTTCCTCTTCAGATCGATGACCAGGTCCAGTCTTTGGTTCTGTACAGAACACATCTAGTTCAAGGTAGTTGAAACTAGCTGGCCCAAACGTACCACTGAGGTAGGTTTTGAGACCAAGAAAGTTCCAGAAGATACCCCATCGTGGATCCTGTTGAAAATCTTCATCCTCTAGCATCTCTCCGTACTTCTTCATCATGTTTTTGATACCAGGGAATGTAGTTGAAGTCCCTGGTATGTTGTACAAGAACTTTACTTGATAGTAGAACGAATGATATTCTTTCTCCCTGATGGTATCCAGAGTCACTTGGGTTATAGCACCGAAAGAGCCTGATGCACCTCCGAGAGTAGCATAGTAGAGGTCATCATTTAGTTGAGTAGTACTTTTTCCAGGACCAGGTTTCGTGACAGACTGAATAGAGCCATCACCAAGAACAATGTTAAAGGCGTCAACATACTCGGCAAAGTAGCCAAATGCTCGACCTTGTATACCTAATCCACCTGTAGAAGAAGAAGAAGAATATTAGAACAGATTATATACATCGGAATAAAGAAAGATAAACAGAAACAAACTAACCTGTCTGCATATGACCCCCCACTCCAATATCATCACACTCCCCAGTAGGAATGTATACCTCTTCTTCCACCATAACATTAGCCAAGTCTCCCAGACGTACGCCTGGTCCAACACGTAACTGTTTCCCTTGACCTTGGCCTTGATTTCCTATTACCTCAATACTATTAAAGTACTCTCCCATATCCAATTGAAGGCAAGCAGTTTCATCACCATCGCATGACGAACTTCCAATGTAGGCATGTCCACCAGAGCGTACATTGAGTTGATAATTACAGATAGCTGCATACTTAACAGCGGCTTGCACATCTACTTCATTCTTGGGTTGTACGATAAAGCTTGGGGAGGTCTCGAAAGTAGCAGAAGCATACTGCTTATTCAAAGATTCATAATCACCAGTGTTAAAAGTTGATTCATCCGTTACAATGGCAGTGGTTTTAGCATCGCTACCACTTGTCAAATATAGAACAAGTGCGTCAAGAGACTGGACGATGTTATCGTTGCTACAGTCCACGCCAATAATAACGTCCTGAGAGCCTGAGTTTGGGCACTGGTCATCTCGTTTAAGGTCTCTTACACTTGGATTGCCTCTAATTGAAGATGATGATACTACAGTGACAACAGCCGAAGACGAAATGACGAAGGAGAATATAGACGAGAGTTTCATGTTAACCTTTTAGAAAGATGCTAATGAAAAGAACATATCATATGTGAGTGGGATGCACATTAAAAGCAACACAATACGCAACATTCGTCGACACAACTAATTGCTTACCTAGAGCTAATTGACACTTTTCCCAATTTATGAGCCGATCATACAACAAAGTCAATGTTTCATTTTGGTGCATGCACATATCCAAATACTGCATGCACATACTGGGGTGGATATGATCGTGTATGCATCAACTCCACATCCGGCAAGATCGATATTTGTCCTACACGGTAATAGAACTCTGCATGCATCATATTTTTGGCCAAATCATGAGGCTTAATACACTATCCGTGAACAAACCCATTGGTGTGATTCACATAAAACAAAACTGTACACCAAACTGCATGAAGTTAAAAACTGCATGCCGCTTCCCAAAATAGAAGGCCTTGAAGTTTAGGATACCGCAATTTCACAATGGTATCCTTTTGCAATCTCCTCGACTCGCGACCTGCGGCCGCCTGCCGATATTAAAGTAAATATCAATAGTTTACCCATGAAGAATCTTCTGTTCCATCAGGATATGGGATGCCATCTAGTTCATAACTTTCATCATCCGCCTCGACAATCTTTGTACTGCAAATCATGTTATGCTCTATCATCTTCATCATTTGTCTTTTTAGTATTCCAGCTTCTAAATGTGTCTTTAGTGTAAAGTTATTATTAGGAAAGTGCATTGGGAAGTCTCTTCTATGAGTATAAGTGTGGAACTCTCCCAACAATGTATCAATAGATTGACATAATATCCCGCTAGAGATGAGATCTGGTAGTAATATCCATTCTCCCATTTCAACATCCATCTTCATTATTACCCGAGGAGCTATTGTTTTGTCTATTGCTCTATTATTTTCAGGTATAATACGGTCGTGTATCTCATTATTTATCCAATCACTCAGTCTATAAACTTTCACTCGTTCTGGTTCACATTTTCGGTTGCATCGTTCTTTAATCATTGTAAAGCCCCGTTCTAATTGTTTATTTCCTTTACCAATATGATAGAATGTAATCTCTGAATCCACATCCGAAACGCCAACAGGAAGAAAATGATAGCGCCATCCCATGTTAGAGTATACTTTTTCTAATTCACGTTGCCTTTGTATATGTTTTGGATTAGGCTCAAAAGCAAAGATACAAATCTCAGTGTTTACTCGATCATCTTCAAGTCCAAACTCTTCCTCAAAGAAGTTACGAGCTGAAAACTTGGCAACACCACTATTTGCAGCAATTGAATTTGTATTGTTCTTGATTGGATACATAGATGGTTCAAAGAGTATTCTACTATGCACTCCAATGTTGCTCCCTACGTCAAGAAATACATGACGACATCCATCACCAAGCTTTGGTTTACGCTGCTTTGGATCTCTGGTATCACCGCCACCATGAATTGCTGTTGCAAATGATAAAATAGATGATTCACTTTGATGGGTCGATTGATATTGAGTGATATTTGCAAGTAAGGAGATTACGAGACAGATTATCAAGATGAACTTCCCAACACTACTACCGCTGCTGTTGCCGTCTGCAGAGCGGGGTGGCGAATGCATACCAAAGCCACTAGCCTCTAATGTTACTAATGGAATGGTATAATATTCTCCACTACTTCTGCTAATGTCATAGATTGATTAGAAGAGAGCTATCGTCAAGTCAATTATTCATACAATACTTATCGTCGAGCCAAAGTCGTATTATTATGAGAGTGTAAAAAAATTTAGGAAAATGTATCTTTGCAAGTTCGACAAAGATACTGTACTCGGCCTCAATTGTCTAAACAATAATAGATATGAGGGCGGGTAGGTGGCATCATGTAACCCTATTATGATACTACTATTTATTACTATTCAATGCTAGTTAAAAGCGCTGTCGCAATCGGGAGGAGATCAGTAAACTTACATCGAGTATCTTCACCTTATTATCATCATCAGGTATCTTGTCGATTGCAACATCATTCATTGATACTAACAAAAAGCATAACAACTTACAATACGAATGAAAGTAATCCCAATATCATTATACAAGGTACAATTCCGTCAAATGGAGAGGAGATACAAGTAGGTCAGTTTGCAGTGCTCTGTCGAACTTTCAGTCAACGAGATGTGTATATCTTTGGAAATTTAGTTGGTGATATGAACCCAGTACATTTTCCTCAAGAAGATAGAGACAATACACAACATGGTAGTATACAACAAGGGGACAAACCAATAGTACATGGTATTTTACTTGCAAGTGTATTCTCAACAATATTTGGTACGATAATCCCCCGTTGCATCTATAGAAGTCAATCTTTCAAGTTTTATCATCCAGTTCGATATGATGAAC
>Ga0214478_100169_pt1 | contig 36964 bp, 30 predicted proteins | sample M1_20Mar14CPVII9_2_FD_178001 | JGI IMG/M metagenome (GOLD analysis project Ga0214478, IMG submission 178001) | Marine eukaryotic communities from Monterey Bay, California, United States - M1_20Mar14CPVII9sort6BwellD7 | ecosystem: Environmental > Aquatic > Marine > Unclassified | place: USA... | reverse complement strand
GTGTTGATCAGTAGATTTCTTTTGTTGTTGTGTTAGCGAATGTGTATATAATGTGTTGTTACTTAGCAATGATGTTAGATTGTGATAGAGTAGTTTGTTGTTGATTTATTTTTTCTATTTCTATTATGAGACAAGTGAAGAAGAATGAGTAACGAATCGTATCACGGCTGCAATGATTCAAGATCCCCACGATAGTTGATTCCTGTATTAATCCAGGGTAAGGGCTGATTGGATGATTGGTTTTTACTGCGATCGTGCATTTAGAGTATTCGAGGATATCAGGGATGGATTAACCGTGTGCTAGTGATGATACGAGGATATTTTTCACGGCCGAAGACTTCTACTTCTCTCGTCGAGTGTAGCTTTTGTGGATTGTGGCGTTCCGTCGGCACTGCACGGCACAGCACAGTTGAGTCCACATCAAATGAAGGGAATCAATGCCATCATTTGGCGAGACACCGGTATTGGCGGACAGACTGTATCCGATAGGTATCGTACTTCTCACCACTTTGGATGTAAAAATGAATGGCTATTAATTTTGCTTGAGTTAGCGTCAACTTTCCTACTACAAACCTTTCTCAAACTACTATCAACTAAACATGTCCGACGACGATTACAAAATTGAGAGCGCCGATGCCGGTGCATCCGCTACCATTCCCATGGAGGCTGGTCAGATTAAGAAAGGAGGGTGAGTATTGATTTTACAGGATAATCATAATATGATGTGCACTTTTTTTTGCAATGACGATTTTTAAGGTGCATATGTGTTGCAAATCGTATGGTATGCAATAGGGATGACCTATATATGCTTGTGCGGTATGTTGCATCCTATTGACATTGTACGCTTTGCTAACCCCAATTTAATTTCATACGGCATCGCCTACACACTTTTCTTCCTTCCCAAACTACACCACACACAAAACACAGCTACATCATGATTAAGGGTAAGCCCTGCAAGGTTCTTTCCATCTCCGTATCCAAAACCGGCAAGCACGGACACGCCAAATGTAACTTCATCGCCACCGATATCTTCACCGGTAAAAAGTTAGAGGATATGGTCCCCGGATCACACGGCACAACCGTCCCAGTCGTTAACCGTAGTGAATGGGAAATTATTGACATCGGAGAGGACGGCGAGTTAACATTAATGGATGAGGGTGGTAATCAAAAGACGGATGTTAACTTACCACCCCATCCTCCTACAATGGCACAGGAGATTCGTGACGCGTGGGCTGATGGAGAGAATCAGATTAGTTGTACTGTCCAGGCTGCTGTTGGTATTGAACAGGTTGTTGCTTGGAAGAAGGAGGCTGAGTAAATGATACTACCATTTGGATTGTATTGGGGGTGTATTATGAAACTGTGAGAAATATTTTAATTTATTGGCATATGTATGTCATCTTCGTCGGGGGTTGGAATTATTTAACAACCGAGGGAGGTATAAGATCAATTTTTGGGTTATTGGGGATTATATTTATATCCCAATCTCAGAATTATCAATCTATTACACAAAAACAAAGTGTGATTTATTTAAATGTGGAGGGTGAAGTTTAACTTCTATTTTCGGTTGGGCTTTATTTTATTGGTTTAGGGTAAAGTTCAACGGGGGTTTATTGGGGGAAAGGGTTGTGCTATTATTTCGAATTGATATTCAGTTTGAACTAAATATCAGCAAGGCTTTGGATATTATGTTTTGGAGTATAATTAGAAAGCTTATATCTAAGTCAAAATGTTATTTTAATGGGTCACGTCTACCGACCACCTTCTTCGTCTGATCATCATGTATCCAACCCTTGCTATGCGGGTGGAGGCTCGGAGACGAGATGAATACGGAACAGATGTGCACCTCTGTCAAGGCTGACTCTCACAAGACAGCAAGTCCGATAACAAGTATTTACCAAGACCTTCTCACTCCTAACGAACATATGGAGTATCTGCTACCCTTTCATATTGGCAACGCCAACCACTACAACCGCTCCCTCAAGGAAATGCATAGCTGGTGTCTCATCCAGGAGGCTGTGGAGATAAAGCATACAGATTTGCAATTCAGCAACTGCTTTATGCACGAGATGGCCGCACAGTATATCGGATACGAGATACACCCACTGCTCAAATTCGGATAAACAAGGGAATGTACTGATGCGGCCTGTTGATTAGAGAACCCCATATCGACACTAAATAGTAGCTGCCGGTACCCCATCAAGGATAAAAAAGGGACTAGTTTTACTTCGATTATGAGTGGGTATGGTTAAGAGATATCACCGGTTTTGACAGGGCATACTGGGCAGCTCCGGATGTTGCAATGTAGACATGAGCAGAACTGTGCCGTGTTGAGACTATCATATCAGCACCTCTTCCGGTTCAGTATGGAATAGGGCACGTTCTAATGTATGGGCGATAAGCATTCGGTCATTTGCTGTCCGCCTCCCAAAACATTTTGCTCTACGATATGAGTATAGATGAAGTTATGAGTTGATGAAGTTATGTATGGAAGGATCAGAACAAAGTTAATGATATACATACCTGCAACATCTCCTCTTTCCAGCTTGGCTACAGATACCAAAAGGAGGTCGAGTAGTTGTAGTAGGAACGGGTGATGATGTAGGCCCAATGCTCATATCATACGTCGGGACATGTGAAACAGTAGGAGCAGGGGTAGGAGGATCTTTTATGTAGCAGTTCAGACCATGTACATATTCAAGCCTATACTCGTCAATAGGGCGTTTCCATATCTCACACCGTCCTCGATCAGAAGGCAGAGTACCGTATTCAAATCCAAAGCAACCGTCTCCCCTGCTAAGGCATTTCGATTTGCATGTATCAATTGTTTCATGGAGGTAAAGATCGTACTCTATTCCTTCGAATCCTTTGGCACCGTACTTGGTGCGGCAACCCATATCCGAAAAGGATTCAAAAGAGTCGTCAAAGCTCAATCTCAGATTTATCTTCTGTGCCGCAATGATTCGACTAAACAAAAGTATCAGGAAGTATAATATCATGTTGAAATGTGTTGAGTTGCAAGCTGTGGATGTTCAAATTGTTATGAAGATATCTCTTTTTGGGGTTCTTCTTGTTATCTCATCTCGAGTATCTCTAGGGAAGGCCCTGCAAGTGTACAATCTTGATCAGTCGTGAAGTTGGGCTCGGGTTGCTCAGCATTTAACTCTTGATCTTAGTAAAGCTTTGAACCACTTTACTTATTGTAATAAACTAACCATGAAAAAGTCAATGATACATCCCTATAATGATAATAACGGTAAGGAATCTGATTCCCGATATAATAGACGGGGTCTTGAGATGATAGATGACAATGAAGGCCCACCGAATACTATTCCACAAATAGCAGCTCTGCTAGAAAGTACCAAAGGATTATCATCAAGCGGCAAACGTGGAACCAGACGACCTGCTGGTATTGAAGAAATGGACGATACAGAAGCACCTCTCTCTCGTGCAGATGTAGAAGAATCATTCGGCGATGCTATCTCCAAAAAGTTATTTGGCTCTAAATCCAACACAAGCTCTGTTCCTATCAATGAGCACGAGAATGATGGCCCACAAACACCATCAGGCGGCAGTTTGCAAGCAAAGTTGGCCGCCACAAGAGACCAGCAGGTGGTGGAAGAAGAGCCTAATACAGAAGATACTGCTCAAAATAACAGACATACCACTGAATCAATAGAAGATTCCACCCCCACCAATGATGTTGAAGATCCTTCAGTGCTATGCATACCGGAGGCTTTTCTTGTTGAGTATCAAGACGAGATACCAGTGTATGATGCAGTTCAAGTGTCTGAGCCGTGTTGGAAACGGCATCGTCTTTTAACTGGGTCAATTGTTGCTATATCTGTAACAGCAATCATAGTTGCTATTGTTGGGGGTATCCTTGCAACAAATAACAAATCTGAGGCATCTAATCGATTAAACCAGACAATACCCAACATCATCACCTACTTTATCACCACCTCCTATTAAGTGCAATATCACTGACTTGGGTCCATTTTATAAAAACGATTGTGATATGTGTCATCATGCTGTCTCAAGGGATGAAGACTTGTTGGTCATTTACCGAGATATAGATGGGGAGACTAATTCATTAGATGGTCCGATTCAGTTGACAAATCTTTCAGTTGACTATGCCGAAGAGCTTGTCTTCTCGAAGGATCTGTTCTTTGCTAGTACTCCCTATTACGGCGATGACACTACCGGAGCTGTTTTTGTTACTTCAAACTCGACCAATACAACACTTATTATCCCTGAGCATGGAGATGTAGATTCTTTTGGAGGATTTGGTAACTCTATTGCCGTTGATGGAGATACTTTGATCGTTGGTGCTCCCAATGACGACAACAGCGTGGGATCAGCCTTTGTCTACCGCCGACAACAAACTGATATAGGCAGCACTTGGTTAAAAGAAGCAAAACTTCAACCAGATGATTCAGGAATACAAAGTTTTGGAAGATCGGTGTTGATTCGAGATGGTACTATTGCAGTATCAGCCAGTCATCACGGTACTGATAGTTCAGGTGCAGTTTACTTCTATCAACTTGATACTCTGACACAGGCTGATATCCTTATTAACGATGATTGTGATGGTAAATTTGGCTCAAGCCTCGCCTTGACAGCTAATGGTGGGCTATTAATAGGATGTCCACTAGACGATGATGTATTACTACCAACAATCCAATGATACAAAACAATACATATTGAAACAAAAGATTACTCCCAATAATAGGCAAAGCCTGTCAAAGTTTGGTGGTAACAATCATCATTTGGCAGTCTCTCCCAATGGTGAGTTTGTGGCCATTGGAACATTTGACAGAGAATCTGGACTTAATGAAAAGGTTTACATCTTTGGGAGGTTTGATAATGTCTGGAAGCAGGTTGCCAAAATTAATGCACCCAAGGATTCGCTCTACTTTGGAAGTGACGTCGCTCTCTCCGAAGACAATTTTCTTATCACTAGTTGGGAGAATACATACTTCTACCAGCTAGCTTGTGTTGATGATATTGATGTGGAATCGTAGTGTAAGTTAATTCCATGACTCTACTTGACATGTCTCCATTCCATTATCAATCTTACACCAACTAAATCGTAACTCCTTGCTATCTTCATCTATATCAACTTTTAGTGTAGACTTTGGTCTTCTTTGGTCTACCGCAGTGATTCCAGTATGTAATCTTTGCCATAAGATGTTATTGTTAATCGAATGAGCACCATTAGTAGAATAGGATAATGCCATATCAATCTCCTCTCCGTCGTTGGCTGTATATGTATCTGAAAAGTTGATATGATCAACACCAACATGATATCGTATAGCAGCTAATGACACTACAAGATTCTTCCAATAATCTCCTTGATACTTGAGATTAATACCCTGTATTCGACCCTGTAATATAGATGATAAGTCTTCATGTTGAAATGGTAATATTGGTACAATTGTCATACTTGACACTTGAATCGAGGAATCGAAACGAGATGCCATAGTCGTCACTTCTTGTCGGATTGATGATATCAAAGAATATTTATGCACTCCTTTTCGACCAGTAGTTTGTGGTAAATGTTGATAGATACTTTCAATACCCCATAACTTTGATGTCATGATAAATACAGTTCCATTACATGATGTTTCTACAACCTTATCATCATCACCATTAGTCTTCATCTTATATGAAAGTGTACTACTAATTCCATTCAACACTTCTAAGATATCCAACAAGGCACGTTTATCCATTTCCTCAACATGTTGTATAATAACTACAGATCCAAGGTTTGTTCGACTATGTATATGAAATACAATTAATTCCATTATTGATTGATAGTCAAATGATGCAGCATTGACTTGTAATACACCTGTTAGTGGACTGTCTTGATCATCATTACCCGCCGGCAGCAGCCAAGGGCTAGTAGACGAGGAAGAACAATGTCCCAATAGCAAATATGACAATCGACGTGCAATATGTAACTTCCCAACTCCATCACTACCCACTATGAGTAATCCCATGGCTGGTGGGAGTATCAACTCGGCATCAATCTTAGTTTGACCTACAGAATGAGCTTGCTGTAACGATGGTGACTCTAAACCCCATGTATCTAATCTATCAGCAATTAGCTGTAATGCCAAATTCTGTGGTGATAATGACACTCCGATAGTTTGTCGTAGTTTATCTTCCGTGGGTATTACTTGATTGATTTTATTGTACTGTTGTTGTTGTTGATTGATGTTGGCAGAAGATGACGGTATCTGAATAGGACATGCTACTACTTCATCCTCATGATTTCGGATATCATTCATATCTTGAGTACTACTGTTATCTGTCTTTCGTCGTTGTATCATCTCATTAAACCAAGCTGATATGTCATCAAGAAAAGAAAGTTTCTCTAGCCAACTTTTAATTGCACTCTTCACACTACTCACACTCACACCACCACTACTTCTACTGCTCAACACGTCAACACATACATCATAAACTTCTTCATATGTATAATATAACGAGTTTGATATAGTATAATAAGTAACCGAGATACTATATCGTAATGTTTGATGTAGTAAGTTTAATATATGGTTTGTATATTGTGACCATGTTTCATGTTGTAGTAGATCGTTTGAGTAGCTAGCTGTTGTGATACTATCTTCATTATTTATTGAGTTGGTAGCAGAATTGTCAGTAGAATAGTTTGGTAATGAACCTTCTTTGATAAATGGAGATTGATATACTATTGGTGGAGGAGGTGGTGCATGTCGTTTTAATACAATTGCAATAATAACTATTGCAATTGTTATAGCTGTTTGCAGTATCCTCTTCCATTTCTTCTTCGTATACTGCTCTAATCTACATTGATGATATTCTTCTTCTTCTATTCGTAATAGTTCATTCTTGTGATACTCTATACTTTCATAGTCATCTTCTTGTTGCTGTTCGTAATGTTTCACAAGAGAAGTGGAGCTCAAATTTTGTTGCTCATTTTCACACTCGTTATCGGAGATAATTTCCCAATCCATGGGCGTTGCTTCTTCCTGATCATCATTATCATCTGTTTGATCGAATTGGGGAGCAATATACCGCACCATTGTAGAGTATTGAGCCGACTTCCCTTGATACTTTGCAAAAAGCCAGATTGTGGGCTGTGATGGTCGTCTGTCCGCCTCCGGTAGCTCAACCTCCATCCTACTATCAACAACATTAATCATATCCATACATAAATATCTATTAAATGTAACAAATCTATCCATATTGACAATCCAACTATCTATTTAGTCTATTATCAATACTGGATATAATATTTATTTATTATTTTTTCTTTGGTGGTGGCCTCTAGTATTTCAGCCTCATAATGATGATATTGATGCAAATGGAGGCGACGACATCAAGAAGGAGAGCAATAATTGTCTGGTTTGATGCAAAGAGTATGTTAGTATAGCTTGTTAGTACCTTATTAATCTCAGTGAAAAGTTAAGGGCAAGCAAAAGAGCAGGGAGGTGAATGCAAATGTTCCTACAAATAAATCTTAAAATATTGCAACAAAATTATGATGGCTCCAATATCAACCTGCAATCGACGACTAATACAGCAATCAGTGCTCAGAATCGATAGTATATACACTCAAAGAATACTGGAAAGTCTTCATGATGGTACTAGACTATCTACTCGAAATCTATTCAATAGTAGTAGCAGAATACATCAAAGATACCAAACATCATTAGCATTCAGATTTCATGATAGTATTAGCAAAAGTTGGATATCAAATCCAATACAAATACCACCATTAGCAACAATAGATACTCGTAAAATGTCAACAAAAAATACCGAATCAAAGGAACAGCAACCAACAACAACGACGAAACCAAGAAAGGTAACAACATTGTCAATAGCAGCTAAGAAACGTAAGCAACAAAAAATAACAATGGTAACTGCCTATGATTATCCATCAGCTGTACATGTTGATAGAGCCGGTATGGATATTGTACTAGTTGGTGATTCATGTGCCATGGTTGAGTTGGGATTTGAAACTACTCAGGTAAATAGTTTTGTGTTCTTTGTCCATATGATTGCATTTGATTGTTTGACTTCTTTTAACATCTCTATCTCACCTCTGCACATACTGGCCACTCCGATTGCCGCAAAAGCCAATTACATTAGATCAAATGATACATCATTGTCAGGCAGTAAAGCGTGGTGCACCGAATCGGCCATTATTAATTGGTGATATGCCCTTTGGTTCATATGAATTTGAGAATGTTGATATAGCGTTGAAGAATGCATATAGAATGGTAAAGGAGGGTGGGATGGATGCTGTTAAGTTTGAGGTACGTTACTATCTTTATCGGCAGTAGCGCATATTGATTTTATACTTACACATTATTTTATTTGTAGGGCGGGACCGAAGCGAGGGCGAGAATAGTACGGCATGTAGTGGAAGGTGGAGGTAAGTGCAGAGGAAACTACTATATCTTGCTCAACTGTCTCCTTTTCTGTTCTTCTCTATCTAACCTATTCATCTAACCAATATGATACCATATCTGTGCAGTTGCTGTATTGGGACATGTAGGTCTGACACCACAGGCAATTAGTGTCCTTGGAGGATTCCGAGCACAAGGTCGAACTGCTGATCGTGCTCGCTTACTTCTTGACGAAGCTCTTCGTTTACAAGATGCTGGGGCATTTGCCGTCGTTCTTGAATGTATACCTGCCAATGTTGCCACGGCCATCACAAATGAATTGGAGATACCAACAATTGGCATTGGTGCGGGAGGCGGCACGTCAGGTCAAGTGCTTGTATTTCACGATTTGTTAGGCATGTTAAGCCATCCGCATCATGAGGAGTTTGTACCAAAGTTTTGTAAAAAGTATGCAAGTGTTGGATTGCAAATAAATGATGGTCTAGCTCAATTCAAGAAAGAGGTGGAGGAGGGTGTATTCCCCGGAAATGATTATTCTCCATATAAAATGAGTGAGGAGGAGGAAGCAAATTTTGATCAGCTACTGTCAAAGGATACCGAGTCGGCTTCTCCTAACAACACATCAACAGACGATGGCGATGATTCTGAACAGTTGAGTCTGTATGGCAATAATAAGAGCGAAGAACAAAGATGATGATATAGTAACTAGATCCTAACCTAATTTGCTAGCTTAAAGTCATGGCTTACTTTTCAACTCATTCCAGCCGTCACCATACTCTCCATCAACATAGCAAGTTATATCAGCACATCGACCTCGAACTAGTCGTTTTGGCAGTTTATTGGCTAATGTACTAACCAAGCCTGGCGATCCGGGTAAGGAAAAGAAAAGTCGAGGGACGAAGGGTATCCGGAGCGCCCACCCAAAGTAGAACAAAAGAATGTCCATGTTGGCAGAGGCCGACAAATCCTTGTATCCTTTGTTGAACAACTTGCCGACATGTGGACTCAAGATCTTGATACGGTTATGTTTCAACAACAATGGCAGGTGTGGTCTCAGCAGCGGTAGATGTGGACCAACCAAGTCAAGTTGACTAACATAAACTTCCAAACAGGGCAGTAACTGCTCCGCAAAGGCATATCTATCACCGGACTCGCCTTGTTCTTCATATTCATCAACTTCAGCATATAATAACAACTCATCTATATGTTTGAGCAGTAATCCGGTGTATGGTGCCAATATGTCTATATGATCTAAAATCCACGGCAGGTGTGGCTCGATGTCATCGAATCTTTCTAATATCTCCGAAAGGTAGGGCTCGACTGTTGGCAAATGCTGCTTGTTGTTGAGCACCCTGCTCAATATCGGTGCTACATGACTTTCAAGTTTATCTAATCTTGCCAATATAGCAGGTACATGAGGTACTAATGTAGGTGTGCTTGGATCAATCAATTGTTGAAGTTGAGACGGATCCGAAAGTAAGTTTCCCACAATACGGACCCCTGCGGCACCCTCACGAACAACAAAGTCAGCCACACCTGCATAATCACGATTATTCGGACCTGACTTCCTTTGTACTCGATCCAACTTTCGCTTTAGTACCGATGTTGAATCTGTGAATGTATTCACAAATTTCTTAGCCTGACGTCCAACCACTGAGATTGGATTCCTACTTAATGATAGGAATTCAAATTCATTCAGCGACTCTAAAGTAGTCCCGACGCCTCGTTCTATAATATTCAATTCATTCGTTTCATAGCATAACATACGTCGTTCTAATCTCTGTAACCGTATCCTATCGATTAATATTGCTGATTCTAACTTGAGTGACCTCTGTTGCATTAAATCTAATTGCAATTCTTCTGTTATCAATGAGCCAAATTGCTCTTCATCCAAGGTTGGTGAATTATTAGTATTCTCTGCCTCCCAATCAATATTCATACCAACATCAGTTTTAGTACTTGGTATTGACTCACTGACTTGATATGTAGTACTTTTACTCCATTTTTCATTGATGAGTTCTAAAGTCGATTCACTCATTAACTTGTTAATATCTTGTTTGATACCCATATCTTGCACTATTTCACCAGTTTCTGTATAGGTAATGGCAGTAGACGGGAAGGCATCCTCAACTACGGCAGCCGATGATTTATATGGCCATCCATTCCGACGCATTTCTAATTTCACATCTCGTATTAGACGTTCAAGAGCTGCTAATGATTCTTGACGTAATCGTATCCGTGTTCGTAGTACACCTGACTTGGCACGCATGGCGTCTAAACTTTTTAGTGTTGCACTGTCATCTTCTTCGTCATCGTCTTCTTCTACTTCATCTATTATATCATCTTCTATTGCTATTTTGTCATCTCCTTGGCCACTTGAACTCTTGTTTCTCATTTTCTGCACAGCTAATTGAAATTCAGACTTGGATATCTCGCCATTACCGTCGGCATCCATCTCCTCGAATGATAATTGCATCGATTCATCACTATAACTTCGTAATCCAGTCGATTGTAAGGCTAACTTGTATTCATTAAAATCAATAGAACCACTGTTATCTGTATCAACACTATTGAAAATTTTCGATATTGATTTATCTCTAGTAAAAAAGTATGCATTAAATCTATTTGACAATCGTTTCCTCCGCCCTTTGCTACGATGTGTTCGTATTGCCCTAAGTTTATCGTATATTATACGTCTTGTTCTTTTACGTGTACGTAATAAGTTAAGAGCTGAGGATATACCAACTACTTCTTCTTGATATCGGGGTGTTGTACGATGTGGATGAAATGTTCTTGTCATGTAGGCAAATTTTTGTGAGGCTAGTTTATTTGTGCGGTCTTCTTTTTCTTTTATTCTATCTTCTTCATCGTTAGATGTCATGTATAGTAGTGCTGTAGATATATTGCACCTTCTCCTTGTGGCTGATTTGCAATCTGTTGCAAAATGGACAAAGCATGATGCAAAATTATTGTTGGTATCTCTGCTTATGGCCGCTACAAACGACACCGCAGATAGTGATATAATTGCAAGCTGATAAAAGACTACCATTCTATATACTTCTACCGCCAATCATATGAACAATAGCCGCCGGAGGAGACATTAGATATCGATTCACTTGCTTAAGTTCTAGAAAATCACCACCACTTAACTCTTGAAACTCTCCGCGAGCCACCACCAATTAAAAAAGAGCTGAACGAGCTGGTGTCTAGTAGAGCGCTATAGCATATATCTACAAGCTTTGTATATATCATTGGCTGCACTTCAGGTGGATTGGATCAATTTATTGTTGTCATCATCACCATCTTGCAATAGTACTCGGTATCCTAATTTTGCCGCTACTACAAATTAATTGTAACTATTAACAATCAAACTCAAACAAATATGGCAGCGGCAACACTCCGTCATCGGATAACAACATCCTTAATCCTCCTCCTCTCTCTAATAGCATTCGCGTCCTATCATAAAGGTACAGGATCAACAGCATGGTTACAATGGACAACAATAGTTATTTTCTTAAGTTTTGCATTAGTTTTCGATAAAGCTTTTACGAATTCAAGTAACTTTATGTTTGATCCTGATGCTGATAATTGGAGGAGGAAGACTGAGGCGTTAGGTCAATAAGATATTATATTTATGATTAGTTATTTAGTATGGGTATTTAGTTTTTAATTTGTGGAGGGATGTTGGGGTATATTATCGTTGGTGCACGTTTAGTAATAATCTAACGGCTAATCATGTATGGCGATTATTAAACGGGGTATAATATAGAATAAAGGGGATTGGGATTAGTTGACGTTGGATTAAGTTAAATTATTAATGCGTGGGTGGATAATGATTCGGCTGTTTAGAGTGATACGGTTAGATTTATCATATCTCATGCGGGGAAATTTAACAATTTTATGTTAGGGTAGTAGTATTGGGTGGAAATTAGATGGGCCTTCAAACGATGTGGATCTTCAAAGTTTAGAGCCTTAAAAGCATAAATATTGGGGACCGCTAGTTAGATTAGTTATTTGGAGGGTATACATCTCTATGTGTAAAGTAAAAGTAAATGCTTAGAATGTGAGACAAAATTTTATATGGCTGCCTTTTACTGTCTCTGCTATCCTTCTTTGTGGTGGATCAAAACGGGGGTGTATGTAATGTATGTTTGAATACTGATAGCCTAGAAAAAGAGACAGGGTGGTATGACAACAGAGGCTCGGCACTCCTCTATTCCTCTATGGTATTCATTAAACAGCCTATTTTACACTAGCTTTAGCATTCTATTGTAAGAAGGAGGAGAAATGTGCTTACCAACCAACCGCGGCACCCTTCACTACATCATCCAATGCATCCTTTAAACCAAATCTGTCATCCAGTATAGGACGGACATCATCACTATCATCTAATTCATGTAATAACTCCATCACAGCCTCTAAAGTATCGTCTTTTGGATCATCATAGAATGATGAAACTAATATCCCATTCGATGGATTGGGTAAGAATGATAATGGATTGTTATCAACTAATACCACACGACGCTCGCCGCATATTGAAATGTCCTCGTCACATTTACATCGTTCTGCACTTCTTTTTGGGCTTGTTTCAGCTTTGCTACTCCCACTCCCATCCGTCAGTGGTAGAATTAATGTAGCATCATTTGTCATCATTGCCTTTCTCATACGTAGTACATCACACAAGTCTTTGGCATATACTCCTAGATCGGAATCATAGGAGCAGTGATCTCTGTAGAAGCGACCTTTGAACATTGTATTGTTCGGATCTAATACGTTTAATACTGGCTCAGCATATACCTAGATGCACGGCAGTGTGAGTGAAAGATGTTAGAATGAGTAGCACATACAATTCATACATGCACAGATCCAAACCCATAGTAAACTTACCTCCATGGCAGCAGTAAAGATATAAGTTTCAAACTTATTCGTAATCTCTTTCAAAAATAAATCCAAGTTGGGTCGTTTGTTAACATTCACCAAATCACCATCCGGCAATGTTATTCGGAATGAATCACATGCATTTAGAAATAAGGAATCGGATGGTGAATGCTGTCCTCCTCCTGGTTCAAATGTTGATTGAGATGCATTTGATGTTGAAGTAGAGGAAGAGGATGGACGCTCTTCATCTTGTCTATACTTATCAACATCACTTAGAAACTGAGAATGTATGAGACATTCATCCATATCTAATACTACTATTAAATCTGATTTGTCTTTGGTTTGTCTATCTTTCTTTGAGGATGAAGTAATAGATTGATTGCTATTATTTGCATTTTGTGAAGCACCATTTATAACAGCTTGTAATTGCTGTGATGATCCATTGACATATCTTCTACTGCTGTGTAATCTTTTTCCATTTATCCTACTCAAACTCCTTGTTGTTGCTTTATTACTACTACTATGGCGGTTTATATGTATGCCATTTGTCGTGCTTGATGTGTTTTTGCAACCATTATTTAGTGTTACATTATTTCGAGAGTTTCGCCCCTCACCACCAAAGACTAATGATGCTCGTGGCGCTGGTCTTCTACCACCACCGCCGCCTGCTAGTAAGTTGGATGGCATACCATTTCCATTGCTATTAGTATTCTTACGACCCCATTTATCTAGCCCATTAAGAGGATAGTGTGTTGGGGAGATATGTCCAAGTTTTCGACGTCTTAATGATCGTACAGATAGTAATGCTGTTTGTAGCGCTGCGGCTTTGGATGCCGTTGCCATTGTACTATATTAACCTAGCTTTTTCACACTACTATGCCTAATTTGCCGTCTACTATCCCTACTATTGCAAAGATCTCCATGTTGCCAGCACTTGCTCTTGATATGTAAACTTCATTGAAAATGCGGAATTAATGATAGATGCGGTCGGTATCCTAAAAGATACCTACCTACCACCTCGTACGACAATTACGAAACAAGTGGTTGATTTGATGGCATATATGGCGGCAATATAGTTCATTAGTATTATACGGTACGATATAGAGTTTCTAAAGTCACTAGATTAACAGTGTGTATCATAATTTCATGTCAATCAAGAAATCCCGATCCAAAGTTCACTTAGATGATATAGTTATAGATGTCAAGTCTTCACTTGTCGAATCATCTCTTCAATGATACGAATACAACCAACACTCTCATCAGGAGTCCATTGAGGAAATGTAAGTTCCCCTGCACTTATTAGACGTCTTGTAGCCTCTGCTTCGTATATAAATCCCAAACTATTGGGCATTTTAAAACCACCAGAAGATTCTATCTCCCATGTCGACGATGGTAAAGGGAATATGTAGCAAGTCTCAGGATTAGTATCAGTCGTCGCGTCACTTGTGGCACCATTACCTCTACCAGCCAACTTTCTGACTATTGCACAGCTTGTTGGACAATGTGCAGGTGATCCGATCGTAATTCTACCCCTCTTTGCTGCATATCTAGTATGCTCGGACGATTCAGCAAGATAACTGCATACTCCAGAGGCAATTGACTTGTCTTTTGGTGGACATTTACTGCCATCTTGGTTCTTTGTGTTGTTGTTGAATGTCATTGTCATACCCATTGCTAAATCTCCAGCCTCATCGGTATCATTTGGTAGTATCCCATTCGCGGCGATTCGTTCAGGATTTGTGTCAAATGGAAGTGTAGAAGCAGCAACAATGTATGGTAATACACACCAAGATGCTCCTCCTCCCAAGTCCTTTGCAAATAAAGAATCTGATGGATATGGCCCAACGTCATTTCCATCAATTGAAAAGTCTGCTTGTACTACTCTCACTTGACCGATACGTTGGATATTGTTACTCGTAACTCTAATACCCTCATTCTCTGCGTCTTCTTCTACTTCTTCTACTACCACTTCTTCTTCACCCAAGTGTTTCCTTGCCCACTCGACAGCTGGAAAGAACCGCGTCCACATTCCCTCTCCTACAAATTTATGTAACTTCTTTCCCAAATCATATATGTATTGTGCATCTTCGCTACGCATTGTTATTGGCTTTTCAATTAATACATGTTTATTGCAATTCAATGCCAATTCGGCATGATCTTTATGATATGGGTGTAAAGAAGCTACATATATAATATCCACATTTGGATTATTACATAATTCTTCATATGATCCATGTTTTTGTTTTATATTGTGTAGCTCTGCAAATGTTGATGCACGGCCAAGTGAACGTGAGCCTACTGCTACTACTTGATGTGGTAGTCCATTGGAAGACAGAAATTTGAGTGCTTGAGTGAAATCATGTGCAACTTTTGAGCATCCTAATATACCCCATCTCAATACACTTGTAGTATATGATGAAGTCAGACCGAGACTAATATCTAATGGAGGTACAGATGGATGATATCCGAGAGATTTATCATATTCATCAATGATAATATTATTGCTTGTTGCATTCATGGTAGATAATGCGTATCTAGTGCCTCCAAGTTGTTTGTTTGTGTATTACCGAAGTCTCTCTAGAGAGGTATTGTACCTATGAGATGAGAGACAACCAACTGGGTGGTGATATGATCCACAATACTAAACTATTGACTAATAACCCGTCTTCCCGGCTACTCTCTGTTGTTCCTCAAACTAAACTTTGAGTTGGTAGGGTATCCTTCTTTCATAATATATAAGCCGTCTCTTACAATAATATTCTATATATCTGTTAATAATATGTGTCTGGAGTAGACAACTGTAATAGTTCCATATCAAACGCTATATCTAGGAAGCACGAGCGGCAAGAAGAGAGGGTCGGTCTGGGCGACTCTAGCGACTAAACGTATATCAAACTGTATTATATTTTGAAAGGCATCTAATGCCTGTTTAGAACGTGTTTAGATTAATATAGGATTATTGCAAACCGGCAATATTATGGCATCGACTACTCAACTGAAAAGAGATACATCTATGGAAAAGGAGGAGGAGGAACAAATTGACCCTGAAATGCTTGAGTTGCTTGAAAAACTTGGGATACAAGATAAAGACAAAGATGAGTTGCTTGCAGCAGTGGATATACATATTGAAAACGGGATCAGGGCCAAAGAAGCCGCAGACAAACGGACGGAAGATCCATTGAAAAATTGGATTCGTCCTCATAATGAAGAATGTCCGATATGTTTACTTCCACTTCCTGTAGATGGTGGCATAATCTACAGACAATGCTGCGATTCTCGACTTTGTAAAGGTTGTATGCACGATCATATTTTGTCGCTTCTCAAAGAGGGGATGGAAGAAGAGAAAGTCAAAAAGGCAGTCAGTACATGTGCACTCTGTAGGCAAGATCCCCGTGAAGATGCCGTTGATATGTTTGGATTGCAAAAGAAATTAGCAAAAGCCGGGAAACTTGAGGCAATGTATGAGTTAGCCATGACATACATTCACGGAGAGAATGGTGTTGATATAGATTGGGACGAGGGATTAAAATGGATGCAACGTGCTGCAGTAGAAGGATTTGGTAATGCCTCTCATTTCCTGGGAAACTGCTATCGGTGTGGACAAAACAATATAGAAAGAAATATAAATCTGGCTATCGAATATTACAAACAAGGAGGTGACAATGGTAGCGTTCAGTCATATGCTTGTGCTGGTGAAGCCTTATTTCAGAAAGGAGAGATTGAATATGCCATGTTGTATTTTAGGAAGGCAGCAATGTGCGGTTTGAGTAATGAAGATCTTTTTACCCAATTGAGAGATGGATTTGGGGGAGGATATATAACGAAAGACGAATATGCAAATACACTGCTTGAGCATCAGAAAGTTAGCAACGAGATGAAAAGTGAATCAAGAACAATGGCACTTAGACTGGATATGTTTAAGGGTCGCAGGTGAGAAACATCGAGTTAATGTAAACAGAAAGACAACGTGGCATTTAATCACTTAATAATCACTTCTTTTGACCTTTACACACGCTCCATGTATAAACCATTCTCAGTATCAACCTTAACTTTTGATCCCTGTTCAACAAATCCCGGAACAGTGATTGTAGCACCACATTCCAATACAGCTGGTTTGGTAACTCCCTGTGCAGAATTTCCCTTAACATTTGGATCACACTCTACAATTTCAAATACATATGGACTTGGAGGCTGAACTTCAATTACATTACCCTTGAAGTAGATTAAATTGCACTCCATACCTTCCGAAATCCACTTCTTCTGATCTTCGATTATATTTGATTCAACCATAACTTCCTCGAATGTTTCTGAATCCATAAAGAAGTAGTTTCCCGACTGTATTTGATTGTGTTGGTGTGTATTTGTTTGGTGGTTGAGAAATGTAAAGAAAGGTATTAGTATATGATTGTTCATCAATTGCAAATCTTATTTATCCGAGGTATATCATACATTCCATTATCATCAAAGAGAGATTCACATTATGAACATATCATGTGCACATTTCTCCTACACAATTGAACGAACACATCATGTGCAAAAACTAATGATCTTGATGATTATCTTCTTTAACCCCCATAAATTGCAACACAAGTATGAATCCTTTCCACACACTTATACACCGATACTAAAAAGGACCATAACAGACAGATCACATTACATACGCACCTCATCTTCATAAGTATACTGACTAGGTTTCTTATCAATCTGTGCAGTTTCAAACTTCTCACCACTTCGGTATGTATTCTCAATAGTATTACCTCTCTTTAGATTCTTAAATTTGATAGTCGTTTTAGCAGCACCACGGGCTTGTTTCATAATACTAAAATTTAATACCTTGTATGGCTCACCGTCTAATTCAATTGTTAGTCCATTTTTAATGTCGGATGTGTCGACTGCAACATTTAGTGATGTTATCGGTCTGCTGGATAAAGCATGATTGTTAGATAAAGGAGCGAATGCTGATGCAGTAGCGAGTAGACCGCCGATGAATAGAGGACGTAGTAGGGACATGATGATAATAGTATAGATGAGGAGATAGTATAGTAGTAATTTGCTTTTGCAAAGAGATGAAATGAGCATGCAATGAGTAAGAGAAAAGATTGGCGATAACTTCAACTGTGACGCATTACTTGGTTTACACTCATAAAGGTATATCCAAGTGTATGTTTATTGTCTGAAAGTATTGTAGAGATAACGATGAAAATGTTTTTAGAAACCTTTGTAAACCAAAGTTATCTTAGGTATCTTTAAGAGTCCAATCGCTAAAACGTCATAGCCATCGAACGAACCACGCCTTACTTACAAACTCAAACTTCAACTATCATATCACTACTCCCCAATATACCCCTCTCTAGGTATTGTACAACTATATATTATCGTAGTCTATTGCAATATAAATATATAATAAATAATACACAATATGGCACGCGGATCAGAATCAAAAGCAGCAAGGAAAGCAGCCCGCAAAGAGGCACGAGCCAAGGAAGCAGAGCGTATCCTCGAGGGAGAAACAGGTCCATCATTTAACAATGTAGGTCCACCGATTGAAAGTGATAGTAGTAGTTCTGAAGACGAAGATGACAATGTTGCTGCAACTCCTGAAACAGAAGAAGAGGCACCCAAAAAGAAGAAGAAATCAAAAAGTGCTAGAGCAAAGAAGGCAGCGGCAGCACGAACTGCCACACGTGGCGGTGGAGGTGGAGGAGATATGTGCTGTCCACAACCATCATCATCCGGTGAGGGTATTAAAACATTACCATTGGTAATGTTGGTGATGTTAACTGGTACGACGCTAATACCTGCATTTCTATATGCAGGTGATTGGTTTACTGCCTTTATTGCCAAGAATCATATAATGGGTAACTTAGGCCATCGTCTTGGCATCGGACCGTCACCTAAGAAACGTGTAATATCCTTCTATGAAAAGCATGATCCAGAAAAAGTATTAGAAGTACCCAACATCCTATCCAAATATTATGGTGATTATCCAAAACTAGTCAAACGATTAGAACGAAAGTATGGTGATTATGGATACTTTTTAAATTGGGAACAAGATGAAGCGCCCATGACATTGGCATTTGAAAAATTATGGGAAACGAAGGAAGTAATTGATACACAATTTAATAAACACGCGCCGGCAATTGTTAAGACTGGTGTACGAAATATGCGTCATAACTTTGGATTTGTTTATAAGAGGGGTATGAAAGTTTGGAAGAAGCAGGTATGGCCTGTGTTGCAGCCGTATTTGGGCACGCCTAGTTCTGCCGATGTTCGAAAGCAGAAATTGAAGGATAAGAAAGAGTATGAAAAGAGGAAGAAGGAACAAACTGGACAGAGGAGGAAGAGTGCTGAGTTTAGGGATGAAGATGATGAGATGTAAGTAAGATATACGATATTTTGGGAGAATAAAGTGAGGGGGATGGTTGGAAGAATAAGAGGTATAGAAATAGAAATAATGGGGATGGATTTGGGATGATATCAAATAAGAAACTAGAGAGACGAGGGAGTCGAGTGGCCGAAGATGTAGCTTGTAAATTGAGTTGCGTCATTAAAACGAATGTAACTAACTCAGCCCTACATACATACTCATATATAATGAATGCAGCCCTATCAATTGCGGTAACAAGTTATGTTATTTCAAAAGGCTCAAGTAGGATCGTTTGTTAGGCGGGCGTTTATTTGTATTGTGCACTTCGTCAAGTTCCACATGGCGGCTGTTGTTAGGATACCTTACCACGGACAGACTTCCACTGTAAAATTATTGAAGGCAAAATCCATCAAAGACGCACGACGACGGCAACTCGATATCATACTTCTAATAGTCGCCTTTACTCGTCAATATATGCTTTGAACGTCATCCTAGAACTACTTAATATCGGTTGGTGAGTTATATCTTTTCGTCAGAGTTTATCGGTATTAGACTTACTTGATCAGTAGAGAAAAAAAGAGCACAAGATATAACACAAACAAATAGAATAGAAGATGAGATTTCATTCAGCTGCATGCATAGCAGCTTTGTCAATATCAGCTACAGTAGATACTACATCGGCATTTACTTTCTCTCCATCATTGGTGAATAAGCCGTCAACTATTAGCAGAAATAGTGTTAATAATGTTGCAATTACTCCTCAACAACAGCGACCTGCATTTGGTTTACCATCACTATCAACTTCCAACTCACTCATCGCCACTACTAATCCCAACTTCCAATCAACAACAACAACTTCACTAAATCTAGCAGCAGGAGGCGGTCCCGAGGCTCTACAAGATTACATTGCAACATTATCCAACACAAATGATTCCAAAATAACATCGAAACTTCAAAATCCAAAGTTAGTAAAATTAGCAGGCGTGGCAGCCCTACCATTAAGTTATGTAGTCGGTGCGGCAATGACACCATCCCGACGATTAGCTGCCCGGGCAGTAGGGGGTGTAATCACGGCAGTAACCGCCGGCGGTGTTTCCAAAGATTATATCGATGAAGATATTCGACGATCATGTCCATTGGCAATTGCTAAACGATTATCAGAATTGGGTGTGGATGATGATAATATAGTGGATGGTATTAACGTACTACAGTCAGATTATGGTGTGAATGATGAAGATTTTCAAGATATGAAAACTACAATCTATGCTGTGTATTTATGTGGTATGGCGAAGAATCCAATGGCAAAGACTGCTGAGTTGAAAGAGTTGGCTAGTTTGAGAGAAGCGTTGTCTTTGGATAATATTCAGGTTGGTCAGGGACATGCTGATGCCGCTACAAACTTTTATCGTGATATTATACGTTTTACTAGTGAAGAGGAATTAGATGATGTTGATCATCCCGATCGTGTATCGTTAGATAAATTATTATTTCTGACGGAAAGGGCATTAAAACAAGGTGGTGAAACATTTGAGGCATTTACATTTGAATTTTCTCGAGTTGCCAGAGCATTAGGTGGATTAGACATTGAGGAGGGAATGGAACGTGCGAAAGATATTGCTAAACCATTCTATGAACGGGCATTGGGTAGCACACGGAGTAAGTTGAATAGTGGTGCGGTTAGTTCCGATATGTTAAGTCGTGCTCGGGCCACGTTGGGTATATCCGATGAGGAGGCTATGGATATGCATATGGAGTCATTTGGGAAGGAGGTACGTGTCCAGTTGGGCTTACCCGAGGAGGAAGATGATGAGGATGAGGATGATTATGATGTTAATCAGGGTGTCCGGTTAGGTACCGAGGATGAGGCTAAGGCAAAGTTGGAGGCTATGAAGGAAGAGGAGAAACAACGGGAGGTTGAGGATACATCGTCAATCAAGTTTTTCGATGGGGCGTTTGATACCTTGTCGAAGCTACAGGAGGTATTTAGTCTTAGCGATGAAGATTGTGATTATGAAATTGCCGCGGCAACTACTGATTATTGGCGTCAAACTGCCTTGTCGACGTTGGAGGATGCCATTGCTGGTATCATTCCTCCCGCCAAGGCATGGGATATTATCCAAAGTCGTCAGAAGGAATTGTACCTCAAGGATTCTAGTATGAAGGAAATGATGACAAGTATGGTTATGCAGGCACTTGGTCGACCATTAGAGAAGGTTAATGGATTTGCACGTGTGAATAATGCCGCGGCTACATATGATGGACTTATTGATGCTATTGCTGCCAAGGAGACATGTAAGGAGATACTTGAGGCTGCGGGTTGGGAAGAGTTTGAAGACTTTGAAAAGACACTCTTCGATCCCTATGACAGTTCCTCGGCATGTGGATTCATAAAGAATACGGATAGGCATAACATGTATCAAATCTTCTTCATCCGATCAATTAAGGTTGATGAGGAATCTGGTGCTAAGAATATTTCCGACAAAGCTCAGGGTCTGCTCAAGGTATTGCGTGGTATGCTTGGCCTATCCGAGGAGGAGGGTGTTACCCAGATCCGTAATTACTTTGGACCTGAACTTCAAAATGTATTAACCTCCGCAACTGAGGAGATTTTACGTGGTAATTCCACCGATGCATTACTTACAAACTTGAAGGATAATATCGATAAGGTTATTACTGACTACAAGTTGGATGATGAGATGGTATCATCCTACGCTGGGCCATTATACAGCAAGGCAGTCATGGAGATTGGTGCGAATACACCCGGGGGTATCCCCTCGACAGATGAGGTCGAGACACTTGCCTCACTCCGCTCGTTGCTCAGTATTGCTCCCGAAGAAGTATATGACGTCCATGGCACAACATTTGGTGCCCAATACAAGAAGGCTATTAAGGAGGCACTCGGTACCACAGGTGTTATCCGTGAGGAGTTCCGTCAACCACTAGAGGATCTACGTGCACGTCTTGGTATGTCCGACGAGGCCTGCAAGGAGATATACATGGAGGCTATTGGTGAACGAATGAAGCCAATGGTGGAGTTTATCTCACAGGAGATGGAAAGATTGGTATTGACAAATGATCAGTTGGCACAGAAGCGTGGAGCAGACTATGGAGAGGATTACTTTAAGAGTGGCCAGAAGGCAGATGTAAGTAGTTTTGGGGCATTTGTTTTGATGTTTGTCTGGCCATACTGAAACTTTGCTCACATGTTCTCCCACTATTCACACACAACTCTAATTACTAACAGGGAAAGCTTGGTTTGGGAACCGATGGCAACATCATGAGTGATATTATGAACCTCATTGACTTTTATGTCGAGAATGATATTGTTCAGAAGAAGGTGGTAGGAACCAAGAAGGTTGAGAAGAAGGTACCCGCCGAGGAAGAAGGTGGAGAGGAGAAGACTGTCACCGAAGAAGAACCCGTCTACGAATCTGAATACCCCATCACCGCCAAGGGTATGGGCTGTATTGATGATCAGGTAGCTGAATTATGTTACCGTCAGTTCGTCGTTAGCTCCTTCACTGACCAAAGTCCCAATGCTGCTCGGTATGAAGCCGCCAAGGCCACATTCGGGGGTATTCTTGGCCTTACCACTGACAAGATGGAAGAAATTGGTGGCAACATTGGCAGTATGGTATATGACAACTATATTACACAATCCATGTCCACCAAGGGTGCCCTAGATCAACAAGATATGATGTTCCTTGCCAACATTCAGGGCAAGCTTGGTATCTCAGCCGAGAAGGGTGAGGAGATGATGCTTAATACACAGAAGAAGATCATTTCCGAGGAGGCAAGCGCTATGTTCGACTCGGGTGATATCACTCCTGATATGGTCAAGGCATTCCGCGAGAAGTGTAACTCCATGGGATTAGACCTTAAGGATGATGTTGGACTTACCAAGTCTCGCTTAGTTACCATGTTTTCGATGGAAATAACACCGGGTATAGATGATGGAGAAATTACCATGGATAGTGCCGACTTACTAGCTGAAATCCAAGAAAGTCTCGGCTTGACAGAAGAAGAGGGAGAAGAGGTTGTGGCAGGTCTCATTACAGACCGTGCCAGCGGAATCCTAGGTGATATAATTGGGTGCATGTTACGTGGTTTGGATTCTAAGGCAGTAGCAAGCATGGAGAAGTTAGTTTCATATGCCGCCTTTGTTGATGGAGATTTGGGCTTGGAAATATCAGAAACTAATGCTAACAGGGCATACAATTTGTTTGAGAATAAGGATTGGGCTGGAGCAGATGAAGAGAAGATTGAGGAATCAAAATCCCTACTCAAGGCGGCTTTTAACATGTCCGATTAAAGTTGTAGAGGAGGAGAGGATATTATGAAATGAATGGGGAATTATCTATCAAGTAGATATAAGAACAGTTTTTATATAGTTGAGTGTTAGTACTAGAGAAATGGAATATCTAGCTTCTTCTGTTACTAATGGAGCGTACAATCATACATCACTACTAAAGAATCTATCTTTTCTACGACACATGATTCTTGATCGACACACAGTCAAGTATTCATTTTTCGAACTCTCAATGACACACACAATACTACGATACGATTTACGTCAGGCAATGATGAGCTATTATGTTGAGCAAGGCCGAGGACTGTAGTAATACTTTCTCTGTAAATGAATATCATTGCGGCAAGGCAATTAATTACTTGTGGTGGATTTGGTATTGCAATTTGCAATAGATCAAAAGTTATCAATAATATACCTACCAAAAATATAATATCTCAATACCTCTCACCAATACCATTGAAGGATTCCTTCTCTTGCCTTCTATCCATATCATTCTCTCTTCTACCATTGCAATTATTGGTACATAGGCATTAGAATTTGTTATATAAATCGGGTTCAACAATTGAGTGTTAAGTGGTGCCGCATCTGAAAGAAGACAGAAGCATTGCAAAATTAGATAAGGATGAATGATTGTCAAAATAGTTCAATGAATGGCTCAATGAAACGAGTATCTCTTCCATCTAATACAGGTAGAGAACATACCTTAGCTGCAATGCAACGAGATGTACACCGGCGTCATAGTTCCTGTGATAATTTAGATGCTTTGGATGAAGAATTGGATAATGATAAAAGATCTCATGCTCATTCTGCACCCGTTGATGGACGATTCAATAATATAAGGAGAAGTTTACGTCCAGGTTTCCTATCCGGTGGTAGTATATCAAGAGTACGGAAAAGTGCAGTATCATTCTTCAAAAGTAGGAGAGCATCTTCAGATGATTCTGCAGCAGATCATTTGATTGATTCAGATTTACGAAGACCAAGTGCTAGAGTTGACGATCCCTTCCCTACTCATCAACAAGAAAGATCAACATCTCGTACTTCTACAGTGAATAAAACATGGAATTTAGACTCCTGTATTGATGTTATTGAAACATTGCAACGTACTAGTAGTATGAGTTTAACACCAGATCAATCAGCGGCAATTCAGCATTTACGAAGTGCATCAATGGCCTCAGCTTCTAGACAAAGAGGAATTGACAGATCAGGAATTGGGAATAGTAATAGGGGTAGCGTGTCAAGTCAACGTCGTAACGCATTAATGTTAGATAGTAATACTGCATTATTATCGAATGAGTTATTAAAATGTTTTCAGGAAGCGGAGGGACATAAGAATGATACGACACATCAAACGAATGTTACGGCGGTATTGGCGAATTATGGTGGTGATGTATTTGAGAATGTATCGGAATTGGCACCACGACGGATGAGGAAGAGTCGTAGTACAGAGTTGATGCTGTCTCCTCGTGATGCTGATGTTTCTATTGGACATAAGAAGAGGATTGCAACAAGACATACTACCAACTTTTCAAGACGAGGGTCAGATGCATTCTCAATAGATAGTGAAACTACTCTGCATTCCAGTTCTGCTGGACAGGTAGAGGGTCGTAGGGATTCGTTAACATTAGAGTCATTAGAAGATGATAGTCGGAAGGAGAAGCGGCGTGATGGGGAAGTTGGAATTGATCCCTTAACACCAGGATCTCCTTCGATGCAGGAGTTCTTTTTAGATTCATCTCTAACCATGGGTGATAAGAAGTATGCAGTATACTGCCCACCAGAATGGAATGCACTGACAAAAGATTCAAGGGGGAAATTAACCGAGATACTATCGTGGGATAATCTATCCAAGTGGGAGTTTAATGTATTGGAAGTTACGGAATGTTCCAAGGCAATTCTCAAAAGATCAGGATCATTATTGGAGGAGAGTAGTATGGACGTACAGAACTGTCCTCTACTTTTCGTAGGGTGGGCGATACTTTGTGCTCCCATGGCACAAAAGGCAATGGTGGGGTCGTTAGGGGACGATGCTCCTTGTTCTCCAAGTATTAGCGAAGGTGAGAAGAAGGAGCCGTCCTTACCATGCTACTTTGACCTCAACATCAATCCAGAAACAGTCTGTAATTTCCTACGAAAGATTGAAAGTCAGTACAAGTCGGATACTCCATATCACAACAATACACATGCTGCCGACGTGACCCAGACATTACACTGTCTACTACACTTTGTCGGTGAGGATAAGCTGGATGTGATTTGGGATCCAGTTGACATATTTGCAATCCTTTTAGCGGCAACATTCCACGACGTTGGACATAAGGGTGTCAATAATTTGTATCAAAAGAATACAAGGTCAACCTTGGCAATTAGATATAATGATGAATCGATACTAGAGAATATGCATTCAGCTGTTGGACACTCTCTCTTGATGGGAGATGACAAAAAAGATGAGTGGGATGTGTTCAAGGGATGGGATCATCGACAGATTGAACAAGCTCGGGGTGTTATGATCACTGCCATACTCGGAACTGATATGAGTAATCATTTCGAATCTGTTGGGAAGTTGGCTAATATGGTTGAGAAAGTACAATCAAATAACTTGAATGTCAGTGATAGTAGCAAAGAAAGTAATGACGGGAGCAAAGGAAAGGGTGTATTATCCATACTTGTCGAAGCACTCGGCTCTGAGAAACACAGTGGAAATGAATCACATCAGAAAGAATGCAAGACTTTGTCTCGGAATCTCCTCAAGTTGCTCTTACACGCTGCTGATATATCGAACCCTGCCAAGAAGATCGATGTAGCTCGAATATGGGCAGAGCGAGCTTTATCGGAGTTCTTTACTCAAGGTGACATGGAAGAGCAGCTAGGCATACCAATCTCACCACTTTGTGATCGACGAACAGTCAAAAAAGCAGATAGTCAGATTGGCTTCCTCAAGTTTGTAATACGGCCAACATTTTTACTTCTCGGAGAGATCATCCCAAGGATAAGTAAGGATGTGATGCCAATCATAGATGCTAATATCAAGTATTATATATCGGAGAAGAATAGACTAAGTATGGCGGTTGTCCAAGCAGGAGTGAAAGTAACTGCCAAACTTGCAAGAATACGTGCGTCTAAAGTCCATATTGAGCCCCTTTCTCAAGAGGGAGCAGGCGTTGGAGAGGATGATAGCTCATCAAGTGATGATGATGAGACTGATGGTATGAACAATACAAAGTTAGAAGACATTACAAATGTTGTTGAGCAATCGGTAGGCAATACAAATACCAGCAGTAATGATGCAACACAAGATGCAATTAATGGTAAAAGTGAAAGTAAGGAGAAAGTTGAGGCAGAGGAGAAGTTAGATAAGCAGGATGTGTCAACCACAGAAACAATACAAAATGGAGAGCCTCCATAATCTAATATATATATATATATATATATTATATGTTAACAAACCTAGGGATGGAACGGGGAAGTCCTTATCGTCATTTTAAAGTAGATGATTCAAAGTATACCAGTACTAGTGCTCTACACTTTTTGATGCTGAAGTGTATATCCTTCCAACAATAATATCCAGTATATCTGCAAGTGATATGTGTCAGAAGTACAACAATATGATTATATATCTATGAAGTAGAGCGGCAAGAAGTTAAGAAGGCACTTTATTTGGGAATAAAATTTAAACGGAGATCCAAAAGATCTCAAATCTCACTTCCTCTTTCACAAAGTAGTAACCCATCGCCCATCATCTTCCTCAATAGCTCTACTGGATCGATATACCAATATAGTACTCTGCTTATGGCAATTACCCATCTACCTTATTTTTTGATTGAAGGAGGCGGCGACATATACTACTGCAATTGGTAGTATCCTCAACTTTCTCAACTCAACGCTATACTTATATCTTGAGCCCTACATCACATACAGCCTTAGCCTCTTTGACTTGTGGTATTGTTATAGATCAATATAATGACGTATGATTTCATATTCGTCATTGTCATGGCAGTGGCTGTGATACCAATATCGATGGCGGCGGCGGTGGTATCCTCTACAACCTCATATCATAATATCACTCTATCATCTCCAACAATATCAGCTAGAGTATTCATGCCAATGCCAGGAGGTAATGGCGACAACAAAGAACAGTATTATAAAGGATCAAGGTTTGAACATGGAAGCATGATTGGTGATATCACCTACAAAGAAGGAGATAGACAAGTATATGGACGATCATTATGGCGAACTCCACATGATCCAACCAATCCAGAAAGTGGGGTAGGATTAGCATCGGAATTTGGTTGTGGTGATAATGGTTCCATGTGCGCTGGTAAGGGTGATATAACCAATGGCGTCTTAGGGTATGATACTGCTAAACCAGGTGAACCATTCTTAAAGATTGGTGTAGGACGATTAATTAAAGGATCATGTTGGGACTGTTCGGGTGACATTGGTGAGAGTTACAAGTTTAATAGTCCATACAAGTTTCATAAAAGTCCATCATGGAAGGTCTTGTCATCGCCAGATCCAAATGAGGTTACATTCGTTAGTGAAGAAACATTAGGAGAGTTTGGGTATAGATTACAAAAAACAATTAGGTTAGATGGAGATGTATTAACAGTTCGAAGTTTACTAACCAATCTTGGGAAGAAACAATTCACAACACCGTGGTATTCACATCATTTCTTCTCGGGTGATAATGATCCAATTGGACCGGGATATGCAGTGGATTTGGGATTGAGCGAGTATGGCTTCTGGGGTACTAAACGACCAGCACCCACCTTCAGTCAGCCTGGATTCAATACTTGGTCGGGAGATATAAATGAGTATGCCAATGTGACCATGGCTGGCTCTGATGGTTCAATATCAATGGATATAAAGAAACACATTCCAGAGGGTGTTAAACTCAAGGCTGACTTTTTAGACGAGTCGACACAAACATTAACAGATGGCTCATTCACTCTTCACGCTCCAAATGGTGTATCAGTTTATGAAAAGATACCAGAGCTGTCAACATCGAGTCGTAATCCTTTTATATATGCCTACAATTTCTATGCCGAACGAGGTACATTATCACCAGAACCAATGTTGTTACTGTATCTGCAACCGAGTGAGACTACATTTTGGACACAACACTTGAAATTCTCATCAGTAGATAAGAGTTCAACAGGCTCAGCTTCTATATTGAGAATGTCAATTTGGAGCATTACATTTAAACTTTGGAACAACCCATTTAATTCATCGGGGAGTATGGTGGCCATTGCAGTGTGTTGTTTGGGGCTAGTAGTGGCATCGTATATACGCTTTGTCGGTGGCTTGGCATCGTCAAGAAGAAGTCGTTTGGAATATGAGTCTATTCCAGACTGTCATTTAGAAGAGGAAGAGGAGGCTAGGGATGTAGTATTATCTGTAATTTAAATGTGCAATATCTATTCTACCATCTTATACTAGTATTATCTATCACTACTTATGGATGGCAAGTACCAACTTCGCTCTCCTCTACTTCTTTGACAGCATCACTATTTTTTACATTCCCTCTCTTACGAAGACGATGATCAATCATATGTCCGATACCACTACCAACAATAACGCATACGAATACATAGGCATTGAAAGACATTGCTAGCAACATCAAAATATAATGTAGCCCTGTACAGATTGTAATAGCAACGCCACCGAGAAGTTCTTTTCCAAAAGTAGAGCCATCTTTATTATCATACTTTGCAAATGCCACAAGACGAACATTAATCACTTGACAAGCAGCTGCGAGAAAAACAGTGAAAATACAAGCTCCGACCAGACCTCCCGCTGAATTGACATATAGACTTTCAAAGAGCTATCTCCGAGAAGAAGAAGATGAGAGATTGATAAAGTAACAAGTCATATGAATAGATCAAACACACTTACATAGTAGAATTGACCAGTTGGTGAAGCAAAGAAATAGCTATGCATCACGCCCATATGAGGCATCGTCGACCCATTCATACTAGAAATGTTCGTCGTATTGCTTGACATATCCATGCTACCGGTCATCGCAGTACCTCCACTGCTGCCATTCGTGCTGCTCATATCCATATTTATATATTATGTTGATGATTAATAAAGATCGATGTAGTATTCTAGCAGCGGTTGCACTCCTAACTAACTGTCTCCCGAGTTGATGCCTTGTGTCGTCGATCGAGTTGTTGCTTAGTATGATCGATGGATGTCGATGATATAGTATCTTTGCAATCTATCTATTATATATTGTCAATGTTCATCACAGAGGCTGAACGAACATCTCTTCAGTATGGCAGATTGTATTGATCCATGTGTTATTATTGCTCAGGCCATGCCAACAATCAGCCCAGTAGAAACAATCAAATGGGGATGGGGAGAGCAAAAAAGACAAAAGCCTGCGGTATCCGTCGCAACTCTACATGGTATCTTGTGATGTGAGAGTCTATTGTTATGTCCTTGGTCTATTCGTGGTGAGAGGGAGCAGCAAGAAGGAGAGTGGCAGTGCTTTGTTGTAGTAGGTTGTTTTTACTTCAGTATAACCTATACACCATCACCTGATAAGGAAAACGAGGAGCATCAGAGATATAACCAATATGATGTAAAAAAGGGAATAAAGATTCGACTCATTCCTTGGTATCCTTTAGCTTACATCTCCACCTCTAAATATCGAGTCCTTCTTCATTAGCACGTCTTCCAGAAGACTATCTTTCTTCTTTCATTATGTACAACTTCTTTCATTCTAGCCTTTATTGGTAGTTTCCTTCATTCCACAGCTACCTCTGACTCTCAACATATATACATCTCATCTCAATTACTCAGGCTTAATCTTAACAATAGCCTCAACTTCCACACTAGCATCTAATGGTAATGTATTAGTTCCGATAGCACTTCGAGCATGATAACCGACTGGCTTGTCAAATACCTCCATAATTAAGTCAGAGCATCCGTCCATTACTAAATGTTGATGTTTAAAATCTGTATGTGAGTTGACAATTCCGAATACCTATCAAAGTGCATAGAATTGAAAGATGATGAGTTATATGATCAGTTTACATCTTCATAAATATAACAAACAAATGTATAGATTCATTTATTTCAAGACACTTACCTTCACAATCTGTTCAACTCTATCTAAATCACCAAGTTGTTTCTTCAATGTAGCGATAATGTTCAATCCACAATGTCTAGCGGCATCATACCCCTGTTCGACTGATAAGCCACCATTATCAGGTCCGAGCATTCCAGTTATTAACTCTCCGTCAGCCTAATGTGTAATTGCAGTTGCAGTAAGTATAATGAGTGAGATATTGAGATAATAGTTTTTTTGCACATGATATGCACATGATATGCACATTTTTTTCAAACGATATCATATCTTTTCCCCAACAACATACCTTGATTGGTAAATGACCAGATACATACATAATATTATCATCACCGGGAGGTAGACATATAATATTGTAATTTGCTTTCGGCAATGGTGCTGTTGGCAATTCTATTTTGAGGTCAGTAATCTTTTTTTCAATGTGTATGTTTCGACTTTGATTTGGTATAGATGAACTAGTGGTTGCTGCTGCAAAGCATGGCCGACCTCTAGAGGTTACATGACGTGTTAGTGATCGTAACATGGTGTTAGTAGCGGCGCTCATGAAGGACAGATGATAGCACAAATAGTAGAGAGTAGCAATGACGATGACGAACGAGTAAATAAGTACTATGCGTTTGCTCGCTATATCCATAATTTTATTCGTCCTTATCCCTTGATTACTTTTATTTGCCGCCTCCACCTGCTACTACTACTCTTTGAGCTGTCAATTGTGCCCTCAATAGTAGAGAGATATGTACATGATAGGTCACGTATTTATTGCAATATAATATTATCTGTGTTGTTGTCGCCACAAAATAATCAGCTATCACCTCCACTCCACACACATTAAGATTGCACATATACAAAACCTACTTATTTATTATCCAATGACCAATCAGTATCTAACTAAACATAAACATACCCCGTGATATTATACAATTAATAATGCCTACTGCAAGTAAAGTTCTCCGTATAAACGGGGTAAATACTGGGATATCATATGATATTGAAGATGTATCACAACTGACAAGAGTATCCAGTAACGAGATAGACAACATTAAGACACCACTCAATAATGGCAAGATATCATCAAAGACACCGAAAGGCAATTACAAGATAAAGCGCATCCGTCGCAAATGTTTAGCTTCTAACTGTCAAAATAAAGTTTGCACTCAACAGCCCTATGCATATTCAACAGGACAACAGCCTTCCATTGAGTACACTCCACAATTCGGCAGATGTTTATTCTTCCCAGTGACTGTACTGCCAGGCAACCTTGGATTGCAGGTACGTTACATTCAAGAAATAGAACTGGCAGTTATTAATATTGTTGCGCCAAATTGTGCAATTAGAAATATTGTTACGGAAGGAAATTTCATTTATGGTATCAATGGTAAACGTCTTAAATCACCCGAGCATGTGTCAGGGGGTAATGATGAAGCACGCACGCTTACTATTATGGTGGTATTGAATGAGAATCAACAGTTACCGTTGCCGTTACAAGAACGAATAAGAGAACAAACACTGTTACAAGAACAAATGAGAGAACAGTATAAGAGCATGCAGTCGCCTATTTATCCTGTATTAAATCAAGGTATTATGAGTCAACAGGATATGATGAGAGCTATGATGGCTCAAGGTGGATATGCACATCCCATTCAGATGACGCCTAATCAAGCTATGATGATGCCTGGTCAAACTATGATGCAAGGCGAGGGTCAAGCAGTACCGGTGGCGTGCCAAATACCACATACCTTAGTTGATATTGCAAAAGATAGAGATGAGGAACTCCTTCGTCAATGGTTTCAAACCCAATTCTCACACACTCCATCAGCAGCTCGAAAACAACAACAAAATGACAATGTAAACCCCGCTGTAGCCAATAATGTACAAATACAAGCACCATCGCAGCAGCAGACTCTTCCAAAACCAATGGGCACAGTAGCACAATTGACTCCTGTTAATGAGCATAGTGAAGGAGGTGAGCAAGCAATGGACAAGGACATGCCAGATACCAAACAACCTCCAATGATGAGAACAATAAGTGACTATACAGTAGATGAAGATGATGATGACATGATGGGTGCAATGATTTACAAATCTAGCAATACAGCTAAGAAGAGAGTAGCCGAAGCAAATCGGAAGGCACACGTGGCCGAGGTCTCAACTCTTCTTCACCCAGAGCTGGGGGAACCTAAAAACAAGGACATTGATGTACTAATACGTGCCAAGATTGTGGAGAAGTTACACATCAAATTAGGATGTACAGTTGCTGCCGATGATGGGTTTTTTTTGGGTGGGAGCCATGGTGCCACAAGGAAGGGGAACCGAATAGGAAGTGCCACTGGAGGTGGAATGAGTGGTAGTGTAACCGATGAGAATGAGGATGGGGTGGCATTACCACATCAGATGAGTAAATACAAGGAGGTGAGTATATGCTTGCTTGATTTGAGTCTCACATATATTTCAATCTTAATGAACACTATACTCAATTAAATGATCTCTCGTATATATCTATACTACAAACACATCAGGTGTATAACAAGAATGGTCGAATCGGAATTTATACTCCAACAGAGCGTGCAGCAATCATTCAAAAGTTCACAGTCAAGAGAGCTCGACGCGTATGGCATAAGAAGATTCGATACAATTGCCGTAAGAACCAAGCTGAACGTCGTATGCGGGTCGGAGGAAGGTTTGTGAAGCGTAGTGTAATTACCGGTACTTCTAATGATTTGGAACGTTTGTATCCAATTGAGGTTGTCGAACATGCCCCTTTTATTACCGGTACTTCTGATGATTTGGAACGTTTGTATCCAATGGAACAGAGGGAGAAGAAGGCGGCGCTAACGTGAAGAAATTATCTAAGGAATTACTCTCGGCCGAATGAGGTGTGACCTTAGTTTCTGATATGCCGGTGGAAGATTATAATAAGCCAACCATCAATGACTACTAATCAGAACTAGATTACCAACTAGAGAGGTAAGGTGACTCCATTCTAGAAGTAAAGTAACACGCTAGTAGCTTCTTCCTAGTCTGATTATCTAAGTTACGACTACTATATCGTTGAAGGTCAAAGACCCAAATCGTGTTATCATTTCGACGCCACACAATGTTGTCCGGCTAGATCAGATTTGTATTACCCCACAGGATTATAGCGATTTCACTTGATGCCCCATCTAGGTTCTACATTTCGTGATGCTATGGACATTTATACATATACAAAGTCATCCCAAACTCAGGTTAACCCCCAATACCCGATTTAAGATTTAAGCTCGACTTTCTACACCCCCAAGCTACATGTTTACATATTTGGTGGCCCTGGGCTTGGTGGAGGTGAATCAAGTACTGAATGTTCAGTCTCTTCCAACTTGCGCATAGATATGATACCCCATTGCAGACATTTAGGTGCAAGTTCTCTCCACTTGGTCAAACCATCAACCATGCGGTCCTTACTTTCCTCACGAATATTGATCTCCTTCTTATCCCATAGCATCTCAAGTGCCTCGAGGACAGTTCCGTAATGTGTAGATACATTCTCGGAATGATCTTCAAATTTCAGTTCCCCAAACCCGAGCTTCGTGGCCTTTTCAAAGTATCCCTCAATAGTTTGGAAAGATTGCAATCCAATTCGTTCATATAGCACTCTAGCTTCTTCAGGTGCCGTTGGATGGCCAACGATATCTGTAAAGATTAAACGTCCACCAGGACGTAATACACGCCACGCCTCACGAAATACAGCCTCGTGATTACCAGGTCCGACATGCAGGAATGATTCCGTGGATATACACAAATCAATAGCCTCGGCAGGTACCGACGTGTTCATGTAACTCTCACGGTAGAATGTAAGTGAGGGAATATCCTTGGAAAGTCTTGTGGCAGCATCAACCATCTCTCCACTAATATCAATACCCACGGCTGACCAGATCAGATCATTCTTGGCCATGTTACGTAACAGACCACCGTATCCGCATCCCATATCCAAACACCTAACCTTGGCTCCGCCGTAATGAGACTTGACATTGTCCATGAAGCATTCCTCTTGAATTTCCTGTGCCTTACGAATCCTGGTTAATAGGTCGGCATCCTTTAATTCAGGATCAGCGGCTACCAAATCATGTCTACCAATGTGTGTATTATTCTCACCCCACACGGTACGGTAGAATGTCTGTGAATCCTTATTATCATAATAATCACGTGCCGAACCCACGGAGCTGTCCGCTGGACTAACACCCTTAAGCCAAAGGAATACACCCATACCCACCTCGGCAATATGATCAATCTCGGGTGTTTCCTTCATCTCAGGTTCAACAATATCCACATCAATATGCAATGATGCCATCCACCTACCCACATCCTGTGATGTTGGCCATTCACTTTTATAACTAGTCCTAGTTTCAATTTTCTTATTCTCCCAATCAACATGTTCCTCAGTTAAATCAAACGTGCCGCATAAGTCAGAATTCTTACGATAATATCCCATAACACCATGAGCAAACATACGACCATTCCAATAAGTGACGACAATACGTCCTTCAATACCTGCCACAACTCTCATTTTTTCAATGACTGTATCACGAATTTCCTCTGGCATGATCATAATAGTATTATTAGGACATACCATTAATGGTGCCTTATACTTCTTATGGTAACCCATGGATGTCCACCAATCATCTAACTTCATTGCATCGGCTACGTGGAATTCTAATCCAGCATCTTTATAGGTGGATTTGCAATGATTGATAAAATCTTCGTTAATATCCACACCGATACGGGGTGTGCCGGTGCCTCCTTCATTGTCTCCACCTAGGAAACCAATTACCTCACCGGTACCACACCCTACCTCAACTACAACATCATAGGTATGTTTCTTACATGCCTCGATGATACGACGTCTTGTATCATTGTATAGATCGTAGAAGACAGAGTCTTGATTACGTACTGAATTCTTCCATGAATCGACGGATAGATCCTTCCAGAGTTGTGTTTCGTCATGTTCGAGTGATCCTTCTGCTAGTGCGGTGTTGGGAGCCATGATTTGCTTGTTTTTGTTTATTTATTGGAAGCTGTCGGAGAAAAAGAGTAGGGTGAGAAGGGTGCTGAATGTAAAAATGTGCATATGATGTGCACAAAAAATGAGAGTGTCGAGATTAGCAGGCCAGGCAGCAGCCACCCAAACACCCACTAACCCAGCAACATATGACACAGATATTGTATTTAATACTCAGCAGGCATTGTATACGAGATATCATACAGTGTATAGGGGGCGGTTGGCATTTTAAGAAAGAAACATCATTGCTCGCTATATCTCCGACTGCTATTTGTCTCTCGACTTCATACACGATATCCTATACCACCAACAACGAGCAATATCGAGTATCAATCATATATAGATTAGATACCTACACCAAAACGATTACAATGGTACCAACAATACAAGAGCCTGCACCACCACACAGATTTCCACGGAACAAGAGTGCAATTGCAATTCAATGTTAAATTTGTGTGTTTGTCACCGCTAGACCGCCGCTCCAATTCGTCAACAATACAACCGGCCTAAGAATACGAACTATTGATAAACTACACCACCGTCCACATAAACAAATCCACTTACATTGCTTTATTGATTAACTCTCTACCTATTTGTTGGCGGTGATAAAATTATGGTTGGGTGTTTGACATCAAAGATCCAGTTGCCCAAGATTTTAGATCCTTTCATCACAGTCTGTCCGTGGTAAAGCCACTCGTTTATTCTTGTACAGGTCAAACGGTTGAAGTATTGTGTGAGCTGGATATGATAAGAATGATTATGATATCCCTTCCACGCGTAAACCCACCAAAATTCCTGAGTTTAGAAATTAAACCCTAGAATTTTAAAGGAATAATCTAATGACTATATTGAATGCCTTATACTACCTCAATGGCCAAATGCTTGCGCA
>Ga0214478_100168_pt1 | contig 36986 bp, 26 predicted proteins | sample M1_20Mar14CPVII9_2_FD_178001 | JGI IMG/M metagenome (GOLD analysis project Ga0214478, IMG submission 178001) | Marine eukaryotic communities from Monterey Bay, California, United States - M1_20Mar14CPVII9sort6BwellD7 | ecosystem: Environmental > Aquatic > Marine > Unclassified | place: USA... | reverse complement strand
TTCGACCGCGGTTGCCATTTTAGTTAAAGATGAGGATATAATATTGTTCATTCAATGTAGTAGGGGATTCTTCTTCTTGTGGTGGGGTTTATATTCTGTATGTCCTACCACAACACATACAAGACAACAAGCTGAGTGAGTTGAAAAGTTGAAACTTCATTTTCAATGGTATCCTCCATTTTCATTTTTCGGATTTCGGATCTTCATCTACCTCTAGAGTAACACCCGATCTGATTTGGTAGTGTGTTGTTGTTATACACACCATCATTCCCTGTTGAATTGGTAAGTAAATAAATAAGCAGTGGGTTGTTCATTATTTTTATGGGTGTGTCGACTGGTGATAGTATGATCTTAGCTTTCTGCCATCTGTCAAGATCCAATCGCATTGTTAATGAAATAATATGATGATGGTACCTAATCTCCATTTATATCCACTATGTTATTTATTGTTGCCTGATATATAACTGATTTTACCATCGACTTGTATTTATGGCCATGATATATATAATTCGATATTGTTACTCATACATGTTATCGTTAAAATATACAGATATTATTGTCCATTGTTCAAAAGTGATACAAAAGTGTTATAACATATATAAAGATGGCACCTACCAAATCAAAGAAGTCAAAGGCAAAGCCTACCGTACAAAGAAAGTCTTCACGTCGTAATGCCAAGAATGTTGTTGGGAATTCACAATCTACACAAGACAAGGAGAATGAGCTCAATGGATCTGGAACAACATCAAGTTCCCAAGTTGTTCAACAACAAAGTGGCACAAATATGAGTAGGATGGATGATGCACATGAAAAGTCATGGGTAAGTACATTAACAGCATGTCATCCTTTATTACATAATATACATACAACTATCTAACGACTTTCATGTGGTGTACATTGATAACGTCCAGTGGAGTTTGCATGTTGAGAAAGCAGCATCGCTAGTAGAAAAATGCATGAAACAATACAATTGGTCACGTGCTGATACCAAGAATGTTTTAAACGCATACCGACAACTTTTATTGCTCAAGAAAGAGATGTCTGACTGGAATGCTACAAAGCTATCTCCTTGCTGGCCTATCGCGCAGATGTGGCTACAGCATAGTAAGCTTGATGATTTTGATTTTGATATGACCAACTTGCTAGGACATGTTATCAAACGTACACCGGATGCGTTTGATTATGAGGAGGACAAAAAACGAATCGAGACGACAATGGAAACGTTGAGTGAAAGGTTTGGTTCCTATGATAGTGAGTTGTGGGATTCCATTCAACTGTGTATTGTTGATCAGTTGGGGAGAGAGGAGACAATTGACATCAACAAGAGGGAACCACTAATTGAACATTTGCTGGATTATGCCGACGATAGGGAAGAGGATTATGAGAAGTATGAGTTTGTATTTGAGGGCAAAATTATTGATGATCAAAAGAAGGAGTCGAAGTCTACAGATAACAATAACAAAGACGACGTGGATGTGGACGAGACGCCAATGATGCTTGGAATGAAACAAGGGGACAAGATCCTAGCCTCTCATGTTGATCAGATTGGATTAACTATTCGTTTGGATGAAAAAGAACACGGATATCTAGTGGACAAGACATCTATGATTAGCAAGACGTTTGATGTATTTGCAGAGGATATTGAAAAGCCAGAAAAATCCCCTGATAGCGATGGCAGTGACAATGAAGAGGAAGATGGGGTACCGGATACTTCAGGCGATGCTGCATTGGCAGCCGCTTTAGCTGCAGAGAACAACAACAATAACAACAACATCAATGCCAGTGCGTCATCAGAGTCAGAGATCGGGGGCAATGCTGCCCCTGCTACTACTAAGAGGTCAAAGTATATCTTCCTTTTGCAATCACAACGTCTCTTTGGTTTCGAGTCTGCAACCACATTAGGCTTGAAGAGTAGCGGTAGTATCATTAATGCTGTCCATGTTGAGGAACACAAGCATATGAATTGTACTTGTTGTAACCCACCACCCCCGGATACAACAAACAAGCAAGCCGATGCTATGGAAGAGGAAAAGGGCAGCTCTGATGATGATCTAAGCATTGATTATTGAGATAGTCAGTTGATTTACCATCTAATTGGAATAGGTGGTTTTCGATTGACTCTCCAGATAATTGCACATATGTTGTGCAATGATATTTTTCATACTCTAGAAAGAGAAGAAAGGATAAAGTAGAAGTGTAGTATCACATAAGTAGTCTGGTGTTACCCTGTTACTGCTAGAGCATAAGCATGTATATATTATTATAATATGTGAATACATATAAAATATTGTAGGTCGATCAAAGAAGTCATCAACTAACTGGAATATCACATTAAGGGCCCACCACTAAGATAGTGCATAGTCAAAACAAACTATTCCATACTACTATAAGTTCACTCTAATATTACAGCATACATTCTCAAACATTTGTTTGTCATTCTTAGAGGGACAAGAACAATGTTACAACACCAGCCAAGACAACATACATTGTAGTCGAAACATAAGATGAAGCCGATGCAGCCGCCTCAACAGAAGAAATAACTTGACTAGGAACAAGAGGCTTAGTTACCCCTTCGACACCATCAGTGTTGAGATCGGGCGTTTCACTTGTTTCTTCAGGGCTTTCAACTTCGGTCTGGTCTTCAGAAGCAGGAGCAACTTCTGCACTTTCGGTATCATCTCCGGGGACAGCAGCAACGTCGACAGTATCAGCATCGTCTTGAACAAGACCTTGAGCTAGTGGAGAGCTTAATGCACACTCCTGAAACGATGAATTACCATCTTGGCAACAAGTTGCAATACTGCATAAATTGCAAATCAATCCATCACGATCTCCCGCAGTACATTCCTCACAGAGTGTATCCAATCCATCACCGCAAGCAAAGAATGCATTTTGGGTGCACAAATCATCAGGCTTGAAGCTTGCGAAATCAAGATCCCCAGTACATAGTCCGTCAATAGGACAAGAGTCAGGATCACAAGTGATAGTATCAGCAATCGTTTCAAAGTCAGCGGTCATTGCCTCTTCATCAAAGAGATCTTGCATACCACTAAACAGGTCTTCCAATCCGAGTGCCGCCAGCATTTGATCTACCAACTCTTGAATATCCCAATCAGTAGTAGTATCAGCGATTCCCGATGAATCAGTATCACTTGGGAAAAGACTCGACAAGTCTGGCAAGTCTTCAAAGATACTATCAATGTCTACATCCTCCATGATACCACCACCCAAGCTTCCAGAAAGATCTTCGAAAAGATCAGACAAGATGGAATCTCCAGTAGCCTGGTCATTAACATCAGTTGCCAGCTCGTTCTTGCACATATCATATGTTCCGCCATCACCAACACAACATGTGTAAAACTTGCAATCACTACACATGAGGTCCTGAACTAAAGAATCAAGCATACCTCGTTTTTCAGCTACAGCAGTCACGGCAGTATCTACATCATCCGCTGCTGCTGCATCATCACTGCAGAACTGGGCACAAGTATCCAATCGAACCTGAGGAATACAACCTGTATTACAAGCATCTTCAAAGACAGTTGTAGGATTCATTGACATCATAAACGAGTCACATACACCCTTATCTTCTTCCTTACATGCGTCAGAACAAGCATACATATCCATACCCAGAAAGTCAAGCAGACCGGAAGAAGTAGAATCACCACCATTTCCATCTCCCAATAAATCACCTAACAGACCTCCTCCACTAAAGGCAGAATCACCATTTGAATCCAACAAATCTTCTACCAATTCATTGATATCTAATCCTTGAGATGTATCACTGCCAGCGTCGGGATCTTGGGATAAGTCTTCAACATCGGGGATATCGCCAAACAACTCTGCTAATGCTTCTTCGAAATCCTCTCCTCCATCTAATTCTTGAATATTACGATTCTTCTGATGCTGCTGCTTATCCTGTCCTCGTAGTCCACTAGTAGTAGCAGTGATATCTTTCTTGGAGATGTTACTTCCACTTCCTTTGGCAGAGACAGTACCAACAATAACGATAGATGACAAAATAAACTTCATTTTACAATTGCAATGATGTTATGGTATGTTGTATGAAGGACTATTGGAAATTATGAGCATAGTAACGAGCCAATTTTGGCATTATGTAGTTGATTTAAAGCACATTATATATGCACGGCTACTTTGATACGAATGGTAAGCTATTACTCTTGCCAAAGAAGCCCGCCATTTGCAGATTTGCAATCATGCATCATGATGTCACTGACAATACTGTTCCAAAAGACAATAGACAAATTGAGAAATGACCACTTGAACTTCAGCTCAGCCTCATCAAAATAATATGAGAGTTTGACAATATACATAAGGCTTTTACCAACACGTTGTAATATATTGCATGGAGCTAAATATATATCGTTAACAAACAGATAAATCATTTACAACCAAAGTAGTTGATTTTGTTATATTCGCGGGGTGAGTTTGTACAAAACAATATTAATATTTGAATCAATTTGTTCGTGTCATGAATACTTGAGGATGTGAGTGACTAGATGTCATTCACTATTATCGTACTCCCATCCATCGGTGAATGTAAATATTATTGTGTGTGATGTGATCGCTGTGCAGGCACATATGTTTTGCAGCGGTCATCAGCTACATATGATGGGGGTGGGATAGGGGAGAGCAGTTGTTCACTTGAAGTGGGATAGATGTGGGCTGGATGAACTTGATGCTCTTGTTTGGGGTGGTGGAGGTGGTCCCTTGTAGTGTTGGTTTTATCATGTATGTCCTTCATTATTGGATAGCTTTGGATTGTTTAGGAGGTTGGATTTATTGATTGATAGAGCGCTACTCAAAGATTAAAAATTATTTTATGTGAAGTGTTTTGATATTATATGTTGTTTATTGTGTTGCAATTCGACCTCATACAATTGTGTATCTCACATACTTATTATGTGTTTAACTTTGTTTCTAATAGTATCATCTGGAGATTCAAACAGTTGCAACAATATCCAAACATTGAAAACAAACATATCAATATCACAAAAAGACATAAACAATACCAATTAAAAACAAACTCATATCAACATGGCAGATTATCCAACAACTGGTATTACAAACCCTGGTGGTAATGATATTCTATGTGGACGAGGAGGGGGTACAAATGCCCATCCAGGCAATATCAAATTTCGTAAACTAGTTGCAGCACATAAATTACGATACCTGGCAGCATCCAAGTCTGATAAACCAAGTGTAGCACGAGAAGTTGTTAAGGAATGGAGGACTATGAATCCACCCGGTAGATTCTTAGCAAAGATGGATCCAAAGCTACTTCCCCCAAGTCCTGATGATGGTAGTAAAGATAAGCCTGTAGTTTGGCATGATGTGGGCGATAAGAAGGCAAGGGAGAAGGCGTCACAATGTTTACGTGAGCGAAATGGTGCCGCGAATGAAGCAGTGGCCGCGTTGGTTAAGACTGTTACTGCAACTGGTGAGGCATGCCCCGAGGATTATGCCACATTAATGAAAAAGGCAGCACAAGTAAAGGCCCAGAATGATTTAACTATTCATCAGCAGAGTGAAATGTTAAAGATGAATCAACAGGCAGCGATGGGAAATTTTGGAACTGAGTCGTTTGAACCAATATCTCTTCAGCAGCAGCAACAGTATGGTGGAGGTGGTGGAAATCCTTATCAAGCATCACCAGGCGCTACCGAGGACGAGCTTATTGAAGCTGAGATTAAACGGCTATTACAACAGCGACAACAAACGCTCATGGGTACTTTTGGTGGCAGTGGTTCCACCTCAAATCCACAGGGGGGCAATTCATATATTCACGACCCTGCTGGATCTTTAAATAATAGTAATCGTAGTGGTAGCGGTGGCGGGGGTAGCGCGCCACCCCAGGCCTATATGGGTGAAGATTCTATCCTGCGTGAGTATGAACAGCTTATGCAAAAGCAGAGGGAATATAATATGCTTGCTGGTAAGATGAATATGGGAAACGACAACAGTGGCATGGGAATAAATAACAATATGGCTGGAGCGATGAACAGCGGTGGACAACAAGGGAGCTTGTATCAAAACATGCACCAAAGGAACAATATGGGAGGCGGGAATTATGGTAGTCCAGGAGGACAGTCACAGAACCCCAATCCCGATGCCGCTAAGGATTATATGAATCGATTACGAAGTATGCGTCAAGGAGGGGGTAGCGGCACGCCAGATCAAGCAGCAGCATCATCATCACCTGGATATAATTCCGGATACAACGGAAACAACATGCAGCACCAACAAAACTTTAATATTGAAGAATACCAAGCCTCGTTACAGCAGTTTTTATCTCATGGAGGAGGAAATTCGGGTGTACATCCAGAACGTACAATGTCACAAAGTACTCAACTTGCTGGAAATTTGAGTGGATTTGTTCAAAACAATAACACCCAGCGTATGCAAGTACCCACACACCTCGGCGATGGTGGTAACAAACGTTCTTCTACTCGACGCAGACGTACGTCCATTGATGATATCGACTTGCCAATCGGAGTTGGCACAATGCCCGGTGGACGGGGTACTTTTGATGGGAACCTATTCGCCTCTGTCTCATCCGATAATCGTCCATCTTTCCAATCTATGGACGACATGGATATCCGGTAAGTCATCACTTGTTATTTGGCTGCCTTTGCAACCCACGTATCTAATAGAAGTTATATTTACCTCTCTTCATCTTCATAAATAATGAAACGCGCATCTTCCAGTGGCACCTTCCGCTCCGTCGACACAATGGACCTTATGAGTATTGGAAATTCTATCAATGAAATTATGGACGATGATATGAAATTGAATCCAGAAATGAGGAAGAAGTATGGCCGACGATTGAGTAATGCTAGTCGATCAAAGGGTCTGCCTGGAACACTCGATGATTTTGTTCATAACCAGGGACAAACAATCGAGTTCAAGACTGCAGATCTTGGCAACGGAGGAGCCAAGAAGAAGAAGAGCATCGACCCACGTCTTATTGCTGGGGCAGGGACAAGACATTCTGTGCAGACGAAGGGTAATGATGGACCTTCTAATTACACATCAAGGGGATCTCAATTATCAATGAACATGAATTTTGATGGGCTGGATGACAACGAGTCAAGAATGAGCTTTGGCAACATGTCCGTGATGAGTGATATGACGGACTTTCAAGAGATGATGGCAAGAGGTCAAGACTTCAATCAGCAGCAGCGGTGAGAGCTTCCCAGTTCAATTTGTATATGTTAGAAGGCTCCGTGAGGGAATGCACACTAATAATTCAAGAAAAAGCACTTCTTAAGCACCCCCTCTAGAGTTCTGTTTTTGATGAGAAACTAAACATAATTCATACAGCTGCCATGTGACATGTATACGATCGTTATCTTTAGACACCTAGAGGAGAAGAAAATAGTTCCCCCCTAACAAGTGAAGAGCCGCTTACTTTACTTTAACAATTCTAGCCAAACTTCTCCTTATGTATAATAAATATACAGCACTCGCCCTCATCAGAACACGATAGAATTAGAACACTCCCTGACTATCTGCTCTCTCATTGACAATTCTGAAGCTTCTATCCTCGCTAATGTTTTCTAAACCCCGCACTATCCCTTTCATTATTTCCTCCTCTTCATCATCACTAATCTCACCCAACTCTAAGAGTGCCTGCTGTGCTTGTTCTTTCATACTCATTGCTAATGCACTTCCTGGAAGATGGAGAAAGATATGATTGTTTGTAACATATATTAGTACATGTTGATTGCAAAAGCAATCAAGTAAGGTAGATAAAGATCAAATGAGTATCTAAATCACCGAGACCTCATATTAAACACACACACATATGCATATGTAAAACAAGTACAAACACGGACTTTCCTGCAGCTCCAGAGTTACGACGTGAGGAACTCTTTGGAGTGTAATACTCATCGCCTGACATACGCCGAAATAATGCTGATTCTACTTCTATTGACATTGATGCACCTCGTTTTTGTCGTAATGAGTTTGTTGGTACTCTATTATTATTATTATTATTATTGTTATTAGATGCAGAAGTTTTCTCTGCAGTGGTTAGGGATACTGCACTTTGTACTCTACCTATACATGATGCAGCCACATCACCACCATTTGCAACTGTATCTAACGCTGCTTGTAGCTGATCGGAAAGGTCTTGTACTTCTGATGCTGGTGCCTATCGTAGAATAATGACTGGATTAGACATACATCAAATATAACACATTATAATATTACAATACCCTAAGGAACTTACTGTATCCACATATCCCACAATTGAATCTTTAAATGATGCTACTAGAGGAGTCTTCTTACGATCACGACCAGATCTTCTAGCAGGTCGAGGTGATGATGATGTTTGGCTGGTAGTATTATCTGTTGTTGTATTTTTGCTCTCCATATTAGTATGTGAAGAGATTGATATGCAAATTTAAGGCCCAATAATTATTCGATATTACGCCGATTAGATATAAACTCCAAGTAGTGATTACCACAGTGTTAGTGATACCAAATACCTCTCTTTTAGAGGCAAGAAAAATATGTACAAATTCGCTGCGAACATTAAAATAAAACACTTACTACCATAGAAATGTTTTATAGGTACATAGTGTTATTGAGTAGTTCGATAGACCATACTATGAGTAGTAGAAGACATACTAATGCCATCCCATTCAACTGAATCATCACCCTTAATGGTTGGTGTCGATCACCAGCCAAAATTGAGTAGAAACCATTGCAAAAACATTTTATGTGCACTCTTTCTTACTGTTGGTAAGTGCACCATTCATTTAATTATATGGATTATATATCATGTGCATGTATATCTACTATCTTTTACCGTTTACTAATATATGTACGCAACACTTGGTTGATTCTTGTACTGCATCTTTTCATCATATACTAACTTTCAATGCAATTTTGTATACTGTGCATAATATTATCTCTCTTGCTTTGCTGATATGTTATGTTTTACCAACTCTCTTGGTTGCTGATAACATAATATTATGCTCTCCTTTCTTGTCAGCTTGCGTGATGATGATATTGTTTCTCCCACTTCAAAACACAATTAGTATAACAGACAGACATACAACAACCAATTCACCATATACAAAAGTTCAAACATTATCGTTTCAGATATATACGGGTGGTGCACCTGCATTACTCTTTGATGAATTAATAGAAAAGAAAAAGAAGAAGAATCATGAATGCAAAGGATTACACTCCTATGGATTGCCCGAAGATTCAAATACAATACAATGTTACCTAGGTTTAGAAGATACAAGTAAAGATGTCGAAAAAAGGCTTGATATAATGAGAAAAGCAGTTGAAAGAGCATACGAAGAGTCAAATACAGATGAATCGATACTTAAGATCTTCCTCGTACCCGAGTTTTATTTCAGAGGTTTGAATGGTGCATATACATTTCAGACAGAGGAGGCCGAAGAGGAGGAGTCTTCATGCTCTAGTGATATATGTCACATCTTAGAAGGTCTTGCAAGTATTGTGGCAGATGCAAGATTTGAAAACTGGCTGTTCTTATTCGGCACTGTTATTGCACAATCCTCTACTGAAGAGAGTGATTTATTCTACAACTTTGCACCTCTGTTTAAAGGTTTTGACCCCTCAACATCGAAGGGTATTGGAAAGAAGTTTATAGTGCCAAAACGATACGTAAGTAATGCAGACTTCTTGACACCAATGCGAGATCTAAACAATAGAACAATGGTTCTGGAAGTGTTGGAAGAAGCTGATCATCCAGGTGAACAAACTGTTTTCAACCCGCACGCAAATGGAATAAAAAAGTATCACAATGAGCTTTGGTCAAAGTATAAAGATGAAATCAGGTGCGTGAAGCAGACATGTGTTGTACAGTCTTTACCTTAACCGATGATATACACTCACTAACTTCTTTTTTTCAGCGATATGGGATATAACATGATCGAGTACGGGTGGTTCTATATCGATGGAATTGCATTCTCAGTTGAGATATGTTTAGATCATTTAGTCCATAGAGCACTGCAAACATATAATGCAAATGTTGTTACTGGAGGTAAAGTCAAGATACCCAGCTCAGGTAAGCACAGCAATCAAAGTGTACATAAATATATGTATAGCTTCAATCTTTGATTAACAATTTGATCCCCTCTTTCGATACTTAGCAAACGACTCCATAGAATTTGTCTCTATACCAAAACACCAAGCACAAATATCACTTGTATCGTCAGCTGGAATGGACATAACTGTTGAGAGCCTGGCACTTGCTAATTCAGGGTATATCTTTCTGCAGGATGGCGTGGAGGGTAATGTTGAGCCGAGAGTATCCTATGGAGAAGACGAATGTCAACCAAATCAATATGAATTTGCTGGTGGCAGTCAATGTGTTAAGAGAACTGCAGTTGTTTCAGGTAAGGACGAGTTGGCTTATATAACTTGACTAGTACTGGCAGATCTCATCTTCATCACAATACTTCTTTCTAGCCACTGATGTAACTTTTGAATATGAGATGAACATGGCTTATCATGATGTAGATGTGTTTAGAAGCAACTGGAAAGATGTGCTAAAGGGAGTCTTTTCGACGGTAGTATATGAGCCAAAACTGACAGTCTATGATCCAGTCCCTATTACATTGCCACCATCAAATAGTTAGTATACTATATCATACAAGAAAGTAAACATTACCAAATAAAGATACTGCTTAAGAATTGCAGTGCAAATATGTGTTACCCGCCATTACCTAATTCCTCTCTCTGTCCTTTCCTACTTCCATGACTAACAAAAACCTGAGGCCGATACTCATCATCTTTTTCCATCAATTGTGAGTTCTGAAATCGTTTTAACATTGCAGCCTTGCCCTGAATCCTTGCATATGTGATATCACAAATCTTATCACTATTGAATCGTTTCCATCCACGTTTGTTATATTCATCAAAAAACGGGATAATATCTCTATAATCTACAAAATTGACAAAAGCATAACCTCTATTGCACTTGTTCTTAAAATCGATGGGCAAGTAGAAAAAGTCCATCTTGTCAGTTCCATGCCCTGCAGCAGCAAACTCTGATAATAACATTTGTTGTGTGTACTTATTTGGGATGTTCCGCACCATGAGAGATGTTCGACGTTCTTTCCCTAATCGTACATTTTCAATAGATAATGAAAGGTCATCTTCACCACTGTTATTTCCCCCTGAATTGTTCCCTCTTGAATTGTTTCCGCTCGACCCACTTCCAATACTATTATTACTTTTGCCATTTGTGGATGATCGTGCCGGCGACGACCTCACACGACTTCCTCCTGGAGATAGATGACTTCCACTTGATAGACTGCTTGAGTTGACATCCGATGGCATGCGGATAAAAGGTGTGGGCGGCTGTTGACTCGAGGCATCTACTTGAACCATTCCTGGCGCCCCACCATTGTATTGATGATACTGCTGTTGAGGATTCATGTGCGGGTTGTGGTGCATATAAGTCTGATCCATTGGGTACTGCATGACGTGTTGTTGCCCAGTGTGCGGATCGATTACAATTTGCCCCGGATGACCATAATGATGCATCTGAGGAACATATTGGTATTGGCCATCAGGTCCTACTACGAGTTGATACTGCTGAAGAGGCTGCCCTGGATTCTGGTATTGGTAGTAAGACAGCTGCTGTGAATGTGCCTGCATTTGATGTTGCTGTATTTGATTATGCTGTTCTTGAACATGACCAGTCCTTGCAGTTTGACTACTGTCTGTCTCAGTTTGTTGTAAATGTTGTTGTTCCCGACCGACGTTCTCCAGTGGCGATGGTGAAGGTGTGGGGCTTACAGTATTCTCTGTATTCCCCTGTTGTGACTGTTCCTCACTGCCACCGCCATCCTTACTCTGCGCAACAACACCATGTCGCCATCGACTCATTAACATTATCATATCCTTTCCCTGCTTCCTTTTTGCTGGACTGCGTGTTCCAACCTTGACGGTGGCATTGCCTCCCCACGGATTGACCTGCTCTAACTCAAGTAATGCCTGTCGAGCATCTTGGATATCGTAAAACTCTACCAGATATGAAGTTAGTTCATTCCCATCATCATCTTCGTCAGACGCGTTGGCTTGATAATGGATAGCACGCACTTCCCCAAACGATGATAAAATATGTGATAAATCCTGTTCATCAACCGTACTCGGTAGCTTGGAGATCATCAACAAACTCTCATCCATGGAACTTGATGAATTCAATGGTACACAATACTTGACTTGAACTCTACCGGATGTATTTGAGCTGCTGCCACTACCACTACTCTTGCTTCCCTTGTTTAGTACCTTGGGCAATTCCCCAACCGCCAATTGAGCACTTCGCAAGTCATAAAATGTTGCAAAGTATACACCGCAACTCTCACCAAAATCACTTCGAAATGATTCCAACGCCCCGAATGCCTCGCACATTGAGCGAACATCAGGGACATTGAGTGACGAGGCATATAATATAGCCAAGCCACGAGTACTATTAGATTTGTTGTTACTAGGTTTAGATGATGTTGTTGGAGAGTTCTTTCCGTTGTTTTTTGGTACATCGCGTAAAAATGGAGACAATTCAGCAACAGCCTCCCTTTCCTTCTTTTGCTGTTCTGGGTCAACCTCCTTAATATTTGGCATTTGTACTACTACTCCCTGTTGTTGTACCGGCATAATGTTAGTGACAGGTGATTGTCCTCCACGGGATGGCGGCCTTCCCTGCTGTTGTAACATATGTGGCGGCGGCGTCGGTGCTGGGGTTAATACCACTGGAATTGCGCCAGGAGGAATTGTACTTAATGTAACAGTCCCAGGGGGTGGTGGAGGCGAAGTAGTCACAATTACATTTCCCGCTCTTTGTTGCAACTGCTGCTGCTGTTGTTGTTGTTGTTGTTGTCCTCCTTGTTGTGGCTGCTGACCTGATTGTCCACCCAACTCTTGATGCAACTCGGCCACCCTCATTTGCAATGAACTTGCCGTATATGCACGTATTGCTGCATTATTCATTACCATTGTTGTCATACCGCCATGGGGTATCCCCGATACTACCTGTGTTTGCTGTGGAGGTGCCGATGCACGCCCTCCGATATTGATAACAGTTCCTGGCTGTTGCGCACTACCTTGTTGTTGTCGTTGCTGCTGCTGCTGATTCTGATTCTTATTCTGCATTGCAAAGCTCCCACTGGCACCGCCAACTCCTCCTCCGCCAAGCAAGTGAGGCGCAGGTGAATTGGAGGTTGATGATGGTTCCACTACAGTTATTCTACTGATGTTATTTTGTTGGAGAAATTGTTGATTCATTTGATCTGCTGCCGTCGATGATAACATTGGGGATCCTTGATTTGAACCTCCCACACTTCCCCTTGCTTGAGCACTGTTGGATTGTGCCATCATGGCGGCAGTATAACGTAGGGGTCTCCCTCCTTGATCCTGAATACCCTGCTGTTGAGATAAAGAACTATTACCTCCTAACTGCTGCTGTTTAGAAAAGAGAGACGACTGATTACTGGATTGCATCTGAGTAGACTGTTGACCTTCCCCAACATGTTGGTTTTGTCCACCTCCTTGCTGACCACTCTTGAGTTTATCCAAATATGTATTATTTGTGGGAGGGATTAACATATGACCTGTATTGCTTGGATTGAGATAATCAAATCCTCCTCCTGCTTTTAGATAGATAGATCAAAGGAAAAGAAGAAGAAGCAAAAGGTAAGCACTTACAGTTAGTTACACATAAAGAGACACAAGATGTGCATAAGATATGCACACAATTTTTTTACACTACTTACCAGCAGACCCCTGAACCGATCCAGATCCCATCAATCTAGTAACCGAATGTCGCGATTGACGTGTATACGTATCTGGTGTATTAATTCTACCCGGTGACATATTACTATTGCCAACTTGTCCATTATTACCTGAGCCTGATGGCCTACGCAAATCCTGCTGTTGAGACTGAGACGAAAGCTGCGTGGTGGAATCATCCATACTATCAGCTAATCCTGACCCAAATGCTAACTTAAGATTATTATACGATGTTGATTGACATCTACTGCTTGGTGTACCTGATCTGTCGACATCTTGTTGTGGTTGTATATTGTTGAAGCCTGGTGGTGGAGGCGTTTTTGACGTCTCCGACACTGTTAAACGATTTATACCGTCGATTGCGTTTTGTACCGGCATGATGAAGATGTTTTATCAGATATCTTCAAATAATAATGGATAGAAGGGGAATATTATCTAATACAATATCAAACTTCTGGAAGCTACAGATTGATGATTGCAATGAGCTGGTAATTGCAATTTGCAATGATAGAAGATTAACTTGAAAACTTCCCGACCATCACCGCAGTCGCTAGGCGAATTTAATACTATGAACCCTAATATTCTATCTCTTTACACACTAAATCCACCATAATATCGATCAAGGTACTTTTTGATGGTGAGTTGATGTTATGAGTGGTTCTTGACTTGACTGATTTGACTTAGAAAAAATAGGACAAATTATGGCTCTCGTGACGTGTATTATCAATCACGTGATTGATAATCACTCTTGCTGGGTACAGCAGGCAACATGGTACCTAGTGGATATCGATTTTGATATGAGTAAGGGAGGATAAACAGTAAGATTATACCAATATATCGATAAAATGGCGGTTACAACCTATGGCGCAATAGCCGGCAGCGATAACAAAGATACTATATCAATAAAACAGCAATACATCGATGGTGCATCATCAAACCTACTTCGAAAAATTATTGGTGGATTGACTATCGTGCTAGGATTGACTTTGTTTACTAAATCGATTCATCAGTCATATAAATTGCCCATTTGTGATATATCCAATACTAATGAATTATGTAGCCATCAAAGTTTATCATTGCATGATGAGGATACCGAATTATTTTATGATGAACAGTTAGTTAATCACTTTAATGGAGACAAATCCACATGGTCAAATCGATACTATAAGAATACAAATTACTTTCAAGGTCCTGGGAATCCCATCTTCATGGTTGTTGGTGGAGAGGGTGCTCTCGATTCCGGCATGTTGTATCCCTTTCTTACACAACATCTTGCACCATACTTTGGCGCGGCTGTCATTCAAATCGAGCATAGATTTTATGGACAATACCAGCCCATCATAAATGCCACAGTTAAACAATTGGTTGAATTATTAACACCACAACAGGCAATGGCAGACATGGTCCAGCTTACAAAAGCCTTTAAAGGTGAATTAAATTGTGAATATGATCAATCAGATGCTGAAAATTACTGTCCAGTGATATCCGTAGGAGGATCATATCCTGGATTCTTATCTGCAATGTTTAGACTTGTCTATCCAAATTTTATTGACATAAGTTATGCATCTTCGGCACCACTTAAATTATATGATCAATCGGCTAATCAAAATGTTTATTACGACATTGTTACCAAAGCAGCTGAGCATGCATCTCCTGGCTGTTCTGATGTAGTTCGTTCGACATTGGAAGAGGCAAAGGAGTTGATTAATCAATCATCGAGTGTAGATGAGGCTATTTTGAGCATGAACATGTGTTTAGATACGTTACCCGAGTATATTACAACCAATGAAATACTGAGCCAAGATGTAATGATGGCTGTTGCGTTTTCATTTGCTGATTATGATATGGACGCCTATCCACCTGGTCCCGACCTTGGACTGTACAAAGCTTGTCAAGTGTTTCAAGATGACGAGACTACATCTTGGGAGAAGATGGCGAACTTTTTTCAACTATTGTCAGATGATGCGCAAGAAGAATCAGAATATCCGGGGCTTGTGGGTGATGATGATAGGGATTGCTTTGATTTATCAATCTTTTTACCCGATGGTCCAAATGCTCGTATAGCTACTTCTGATTGGAGTGGTTCCGGCGGCGGTAACGATGGAAAGATGTGGGACTTTCAATTGTGTACAACACTAGTAGACGGTATTGGTTTCAGTGAAGAGAGCATGTTTCCAACTCGTAAGTGGACATACAAAGACCTCACAGAGTATTGTCAGCTTCGGTATGGACAAGATATTGTCCCTCAACCGCGTGCCCTTGCCACGAACCTGGGATTTGACGATCTTGTCAAGGCAGGAGCATCACGAATTCTATTTACTAATGGCTTGCAAGACATGTGGAGCGGTGGTTCATATCTCGAGGACGTCTCAGATACTATTGTGGCTTTAAACTTTGAAAATGGAGCTCATCATTCTGACCTAAGTCATGTTGGTCCGTCTCTTAATGACACAGAAGATATTAGAGAGGGATTCGTACTGATACAAAACATACTTGAGAGTTGGTTAAACGATATCAAGGCAGAGAATCTTGATAATTAAACAATTGACTACAAATGTGTGAAAAGATTAAAGGATCCAAGTAAAGTTTAGCCAAACAAATAAGCACAGTTAAATGTTTTATACTCTATATACGCATTCGGTATCCAGTCGACGCACTTCTATCACCATTTCTTATAGATCTAGGGTTGGATACACTTCTTCGTCTATTTCTTCCCTTCCTTGTACTACTTTTGCTTGCACCCTCCTTACTATTATTGACACTCAAAGGAAGGTTCTGTATAGATAAGTAAGGATCTGGCTCGTGCATTATAGTTGGTACGTTCTGATTCCCTTGTCCAATGTAATCATAAGAAGGTTCTCCATTTTCAGTTATTGACATCCAATTTTTAAGTGGTGGATGTCGTACAAAGCTCGGTGCATAAGCCACATAGAATCCAAGTTGTTTATTAGGTGGAACTGTTCCTGTAATACACCATTTCTTGCTCCCTGTGTCGGATTGATCCCATCGACTAATTGTAAAGATTGCTTCTCTGCCTTCATATGTATCAATCTTTGAGAACGATGGCACACCATCGCTTATTTCAAATCGATGATACCTTCCATTAATCTGTGGAATACCCGACTCAGATACCTCTACCCAATTGCAAGGAGAATGAGAAGATAAAGTAGATTGATCAGTAATTGAAGTATTGTAATCTGACTTGTTGTTTGAATAAGAAGTAGGAGATACAACAACACTTTGTGCTTTGATGTTATGTTTTCTCTCTTTAGATGTTGTATTATCTCTTATTTCTGTTTCTCTATTCACTGAGTCTTCTCCTTCGTTAACATTATCCTTATTATTGTTATTAGAAGTTGTTGCTTGTAGAGGAGAATCACTACTTACTTTTCGAGCTATATCAACACTACTGCTTCTATCTACAACACTATCACTAACTATCTCATTGTCATTATTAATACTACCAATAACTGTCTCACTTTTGGTATTGTTGTTTGATATTCTATGTGATTTGTTTCTATCTGATTTGTTTTCCAGCTCTTCTAAATAATCGGTGGCATCCTTCAACTCCTTCTGTGCAATCTCTAACTGATCTTTAGCATGTTGCAACATCAGAGAAGACGTTCCATAGAACTTTTGGGCTGTGAGAAGGCGTAGTCTTGCCGCTTGGACAAGTGTTGTGGAACTCATGATATTATATGATATAGATATACAGGTACTGTTATTGTATATTATATGTGTAGAGTATTTTAATATGATATGTATTAACTGCAGCACAGCATTTGATGTAGCCAGTGAGTATAGTACCTATTAGTTTGTAATTAATGCAATCTGCAACAACTAGCACCAAATTATGTGAAGTACATAACGAGTAGTGAGGAAATCGGAAATAATTACGAGAAAGGTGATGTTTTGCAAACGCTCATTTATTTGAATTGAGGCGAGTAGAGGCGAGAAGGTGTTAACCATATTATGTGCAGCTGGCTCAGTATAATACAGCCATTGGCTAATAATTGATTATCTGGGAAAATCTGATATGTTTAGTTGCAGTAGAAGTCTAAGCCCCAAACGACGACAATCACCAACTACAATCCACAGTACAACAATATACAACAATAACAATAACAATAATATGCCACCCCAAAGAAGACCGTCAGCTGATGAACCACCGCGTATACCATCACCATTCGATATTAATAGACAAGTTGATGATGAAGCTATACATGCGGCCAATATGCGATTAGCAGCAGCTCAAAAATGGGTTGATACGAGTCAATTAATGTTAGAACGGGCTCAAGCACAAGTTATATCAAGTCAAAAAGAATTACAAGATGCAAAAGAGTATTTGGCTAGGTTGAAGAATATGGGCAAGGGGTATAATAATAATGATGAGACACATAATAATAATACCATCGAAGATGAGTATTCAGATGCAATAGATGATATTAATTTAATGTCAAATCTCTCCGATACAGCAGTATCCAATAATAATAAGAAAGATGAAGAAGAATCAGTAGCAGTTATTAATAAAAGATATAACGAATCAAGAAAGAAATCAGTTGATAATAGTGAATGTGGTAATACTAAAATAACATAGGCTGAGAGTTTATCAGTAGAATCTAATGAATCAGGAGAAAAGAAGGAAGAGAATTCAAAAGTAGCTGCTGCTATTGTCACAAGTAGCAGCGACCCGGTAGTCGCTGTTGTTGATGATGATAATAATAATAATAATGATACAAGTGAAAGTTTATTAGGAGAGACAGAAAGAAAACAGTCACCAGTTGAGAAATCTAGTAGTGATGTTGCTGCTGCTACTACCACAATTTCTACTGCCGCTGCTGTACCCAAACCTTCACCCATATCTTCGGTAGTAAGTTTAAGTGATTCAGAGGAGCACGAGGAAGAGGAGACTCAAGAAGATGATAATGTGCCAATAGTAATGAAGAGAAGTTTAAGTGATTCATCTCTTGGATCTAGCTCCCTGAGCTCACCGCGAAGAAAGATTGAAAGTTATGATGAATTTTTATCAGCAATAAGTGAATCCTCAGACAAGACATTTGAGGATGAGGACGCGATTGATACATTAATTAAAAAATGTGAAAGTGTGATGGATTCTAATGAAGTTCAAGTTACAGGATGTGGAGTTTTAGAGCTTAATGGTGTTTATTCAAAATTTGCAGAAAGTGACGGAGTACCGACATATTGTAAGATTGCAAAGTATGAGGGTAAAGAAGTGATGTGTAATATATCAAGATGGCAATGTAACAATGGCACTTGCAAATGGTATTTGACAGCCACGGAACCAGGAGGTGGATCACGAGCAAAACAACTAGCCTTCTATGTAGCTTATGCTCCGAGCTTCTTCAATAAACCTCCAAGAAAGAATTGGATGAAATGTGTTGACGGAGAGGAACTGTTCTTATCTCCCGAATACAAAATGTGCGGTATTGACCCTGCGCCAATAATGATTATTGAATCTGATGATGCAAGTGTAAGCAGAAGAAATTTAGGCCGACAAATATCATCCGCGTTTTCGACCGGTTCAAGTAGATCCAGGAGAAGAAGAAAAGAACCTGATATACCTAGTTTGAGTAGTTTGGAGAGTGAAGCTACTGCCCAGAGCAAGAATCGTAAGGTTCCAACCTCTGTGTACTTACCCCCCTCTTTGTTGGAATAGGCTCCACAATGTATATCTGGATGTCTCATCATGGGATGTAAACTATGTAGTGTCTCTGTGCATAACTACAACTTTTACTTTATCGTACAAAAACATAAATATTTGAATACTCCTGATGTCTACACAACATTCAATTCTTGAATATCATCAGAGAAAGAAGCAATTTTGATTACATCTCCGCAAGTATCCTCTTTCAAAGTTGTTTCTGGGCAGCCCATCCGGCCTCCTACACCAACCGCCTCCTCATCACCCATAGCTTTCGAGAAACACACCCTAACCTCGGATAGATAACCATACTTGCAAACGAGAACAGCATCTTCAAAGTCTCCCTGAAGTAAATCATTTCTATTGACCACTGAGCCATACTTCTCCTTCACAATGGAAGGAGTAGAAAGTAATAAATCTAATGCAGTTTCGAAATAGTTCTGCTGAGTAAGGGTACTACAAGTACCATGCTTTGACCATTCATGCCCCCAGAATGATTCATGACCAGGGGAGCTGGCAGATGCCTTGACATTAGGCCATTCCTTTGCTAGCTTATCCGAAAATGGAGGACTATCAAGAAGTTTTGTGTCAAGCTTCTCGTTTGAGCACATGGCTGGCCATGTACCATCTTCTCTCTATATAATATGTAAAAAGTTAAGAGGTGTTATTATGGTGAGATGATAATCGATAAAGATGGGGAGATGAACATCTACATAATGTATGTGACACACTTACACTTGGCCACAATCCATGGATTGTCAACTGGCCTTCCCAATTCTCTTGGAAATCTTTACACCCTACAAACCTTTCATGATTCTCTCTGCAGAACTCTGGTTGGTAAGACAAGGAATATATGAAAAAGTCAAAACTGTGGTCGTCGATATCATTCTTCTTTGGAGATCCGCCACCATAACGATATCCACGATGATGACCATGTCCAACTGATATACCAGCATCTTGAACAACAATACCTATAATGTTTTACAGAGGGGTAATGAGTATGAATTCTCATCAGTACACTAAAAAGAAACTATATATATTCACTTACTGTTACCACCGTTCTCACTTCCGCCGCGGCCTTGATTATCGGTATCACCCTGACCACTCCGAATACCAGAGATAAAGAATAGTAAACACATTACAGAGAATACAACGATGGGTATAGCTAGGGCTGCTCGAGCATTCGTTTGGTAACAAGATGAAATCATATTAGTTTTTAGGTGTCAAGTGTGGGTATCTTTATGTTATATATGCCTCAGACGATCGTAGGAGATAATAACGGTGTTAAATATATGGATCACTCTCTCAAATAGAAGTAGAGATAAACAGTAGCCACCTCACATTAGTTTGCAACGAGAAGAATGATAAGCAACAGCAAACTATATAACACTAAAAAGCACAGCTCACTAGAAATTCTTATTGTCCCAGTTAATCAAAAGACTCCCAATAAAGGGTGTCGTCTTCGTAAATGTACATGTAATACATTATGAACAGAATGTAGAGAGCATGGTAAAAGCAATGGGAGAAGAGAATGTAGAGAGCAGGGGTAAGAAGCTATGATAAAAGATATGAGCAGCAAGTCATGTTCTACCTTATGATTGTCATCCAGACTTAAGTATCTTATCTTAAGTAACATGTTACTTCTACCTTAGCTCTACCGTCCAAGGAGCAACTTGAAATCCTCTAACGATGGTTTAGTGCTATACAGCAGATCTGCCCCATCCCCGTCCAATATAGTATTAGCCATGCCCTTTTTCTTCAGCTGAAGACTCACAATCTTCTCTTCAACACTATCAGCGACTACAAACTTCCTCACCCTGACTATTTTTGCTTGCTGTCCAATTCTATGAACCCTATTAATACATTGGTCTTCAATTGCTTGATTCCACCCTGTCAAGGACATAATAAGTAAGAAGTATGAGTATCTGATATATATTTCATACAAAACTACATCACATTGCAGTAACTCACAGGGGTCAAGGATAAACACCGACGAAGCCGAGACTAGGTTCAGGCCAACACCACCAGCTTTCATACTGACTAGAAATACACTGCCTCGTTGAGAGTTGCTGTCTGATTTAGCCGATTTGTATTTGTTGAACTTGGCAATCATTTTCACACGCTCTTTCAATGATAGGGTCCCATCGATACGAAATGTCTGCACTCCAATATCTTTCAAGGCACTACCAATGATGTCTAGAAAGCCAAGAAATTGAGAGAAGATAAGAACCTTGCTAAGTGGGTCTAGCATCCAGACTTTTTCAAGTTCATCCATGACAGCCTGCAGCTTGGAACTACTGGCACCAGACAGTGCTGATTCCAACGCTTCTCTTGCAACTACATCTCGTTGAGTACCAGTGTTTGGTGCGTTTTCCTTTTCAATTTGATTGAGATACTTTGATGTCATCTCTCCGTCGTCATTTCTTTTTATTTGTATGAGCTGTGATATCTTGACATATTCATGACATACTGGACATGATCCTCCTTCAACCTTTGGTTGTTGTGAAGATGTGCTCGATTTCTTGTTCAGCTCAACTTGCTTTTTGTTACTACGGACGACTTGTTCTCGAAACTCTGCCAATAAGCAATTACGATGAAAACTATGTGCGCATGGAGTGTGGATAGCATCCTCGACACGAGGCTCATCAAGACATATTGGACATTCATTCTTCAAGCATTCATCAGTTGATTGAACTGTTTGAGTCAGAGATTCAGCTACTTGTTTCACAAAGGAGTTCTTCTTGAACATTTTCAACAACGATCCGAGGAACTTTGGAAACAAGATAAGTGAGTATCCAAACTAATCCACACAGTATTAAGCACAGTATGAAGTGAAATTCTTCTTACCTTGTCATCAACACCGTCTTCTCTGCTACCGGCATCTTTGCTGGTAGGTTCGGTACCACTCTTCAACTTTGCCACCTCACTCGTCTCTAATCTCTTGCTCACTGTTAATGAGACATGATCACAAGCTTGACGCAAGCGTTGTAAAAGGCTAAAGATTGCAAACCAAGATTTAGACGCACCAGCCTTTATTAGCCCATCAAAGACTGACTGTGAACGTTCAAGAAGAGCGTTATAAAACTCTCTCTCAGCAGGAGAGAGTTGAACAGTAACAATAGCATTATCAATGGGAGGAAGCTTGAGGATCGGAGTGCCGTCTTCTGATAGTGTATCTTTTGTACGCCGAAGGATGATAGGTGACAAGACACGACGAACACGATTAAAGGCTGCACTTGTAGCCTCTTGTACATCCTCATCCCTCTTTGTTGAAGCCTCAGTACTAGTAGCAGCGTCGGTAATTGCATTGCGCCAAAAACCCGCATCTGACCAGGGCTCATGGCGAAGAAACTTGAGCAGACCATAAACGTCTTGAAGCGAGCTAATGATGGCAGTGAGATAGAGGAGGAGTTAGCAAAGGTGAACAATCAATTAAGATAAACCAAACTCCGCCGACAGTAGCAACTCACTTTTGTATTGGCGTTCCAGTAACACACCACCTAGACTCTGCCTTTAACATACAACACGCCTTGGAAACAATGGTAGATGGATTCTTAATACCGTGAGCTTCGTCAAGTATTATTCGTTTCCAGTCAAAAGCTAGCAGTGGATGGCTTTGACCAGGTTGCTTCATAGCGCTCCGAATAAAAGATGCATACTCACTTTGAACAGTGCCATATGTTGTGACAACGACATCACAAGACGAGAACACATCACAACCTGTTGCCTTTTTGTTTTCATAGTACATCAAGTGAGATAAGTCAGTCTTTGTTGCAAGTTCCTCCTCCCATTGAGAGACGAGGGATAAAGGAGCAATAACGAGAGTAGTTCCAGAATTATTCCTTTTGAGCATTTGTATATTGTGATCATCATCAGTGTAGGATTCATCATCGTCGTTATCACTCTCAATATCAGACGAAAGATCAACGACCTCTTCATCATCGGCTCCACTTGATGCAGCCCTTTTTGACGCTCGCTCTGGTTTCAGTCTAGAATCAGATGGTCGTTTCTTTGTAGATGAGACATTCTCTTTCGTCTTTAGAATCAAAGCAAGGAGCATAATTGTCTTCCCAAGCCCCATAGCATCAGCGAGAATACCTCCATTACATTGCTTCGGTGGATCAGGTGGCGAAGCAGAAGCAATACCTAATAACTCATTGACATAGAAGGAATACACGGAAGTCAAATCATCAGTTGCTAAGTATCGTCTGGAAGGATGATGATGGTAGTTATTTGTCTTGCCTTCTTTACTCTCCTTTTGGCAACCGTACTCAGCCACCGGGACTATCTCCCCTGATTCTAGAAGCTCATTACTTACAACGACCGCGCCACAATCACATGATATTGCCTTATCTTCCAAGTCCTGAATCGATGGATCGCTATTATCACTTGTCGAGCACGATGCAAGCTCTACCAGTAGATCCAATTCTCCAGTATTATCTTCTATACTGTTATTATTCATTTCGCCTTTAATGTATACACCTTCACGCCGACACATCCAATATAAAGCTTGGCGTTGGTATGAGTGTAAAACGACACCGTTCTTGAAGCCACTTGGGTCGGACAACTCTGGTATTTTGAGTTTGCCTACTTGTTCATCAGATATCACTAATTGATTCAATTCATCCACTTGCTCAGACACTAATGAGGTGGCATCACCATTCTCTAAAGTACTATTGCTCTCGGCACCTTCTAGATCGAGAGTTGTCGTATCTTCTTTCAACTTCCCCTCTGTTTCCTCTTTGGTCTTGAACGGTAGCTCCTCTCCTTTGTCGGCCCATTGTAACAGATGAAATGCCGCCTCTGCCAATTCTTCATCCGAGAATGATGACTTAGCCTTCTTACCTTGGTATGATTTGCCATGACTCTTTTTCTCCTTTGCGCTATTTTGAAAGAATAGCTTTGAACTACTAGCAGCGTTGCTCTTTTCTACACCATCCCTACCAGATGAAAACAACTCAAAGAAACTGATAGGATCATTAATGTATACCTTCAGTGTGAGCGGTACTTCACTTCCAATAACTAACAATCTGTCCTCCATTAATGTCTCGCCCTCAATGGATACAAGTGGTATAAACTGATCATTATTATCGTCATGATTTGTCGCCGGTAGATGCAATAATGGTACTAATATTGAGCATAAGTATCGATTAAGAGTTCCCTCCACATATCCAGATTTGGATCGAAATCTCACTAAAGGATTAATGAGTTTGCCGCCCTTCGACAATGTTTCATGATTGTGATTCCAATTTTGACTAAAATCTAACATTTCTCCATAGCTAACACGGCCACGCGTTGATCTAGAACTTGCAATTGTCCATCTTTTGCATAGTAGCAATCTATTTGTTGGTTGTTGCTGTACAGTATTTGTATTGTCTTTTAAAGATGGTGCACCTCCAAAACTATGTCTTGGTCGTTTAATGCTCGACTTTGGCGTTTTTGAAGATGTAGACGACGAAGAAGATGATGAACCTGTACTAAACCTCTTTTTAGATGAAGCTGTTGTATTCCCTGTACTACTACTGTCCCTCTTTTTAGTTGATGTAGCTAAACTATTATTATGAGTAGGTGCACCATTTGTTGAAATACTGCCATTGCCTGCGAGTATCCTCTCTAATGCCAATTCTACATTATGACCACTCTTCTTTAGTACATTCGATAGTACATCGTCTGATGCTTTAATACCCATACCATCTATAAAAGACTTTAGTGTTTGTAATTTAGAAAGAAAGGTATTTTTTGTGCTTGTCATTTTTGTATGTTTGTGTTTATTGTTTGTAGGTATTTACCTGTATTGTAATAAGATCTACAGATATAACCAGCGTTCTATCAGTTGAAAAATAGTTAAAAGATTATTCAATAGATATACCACACTATTAGTAGATCCGCGTCAATTGATATCGACTACATACACCGACAAGTATCTGGCTGAGTAACACTGCTGGCTCAGGTAGCTGGGCACCGTAGAAATTATGAGAGTGTAAAGGATACTTGCATTTTTGCAACACTACTGATGAACTTAGATTTTAGATACAGTCCATTAGAAGACTGAATACCTATATTATGTTGCCATCTTGCAGGCTAGTCGTTAAATCAACTTGTAGGCAGCTCAATTTACAGTCTTTTAAAGGTAGAAATAATGGAAGATCTTCAACAATAGTTTTTGGAGTTCTCACATCCCTTGGCAGCTCAACGTTAGCCTTATGCGAGAGCAGTAGCAATCAGAGCAATAGTAACAATGATAATGATGATAGTGATCAGGACTTTATTGCAAAGATTAAATCCAAACTAGAGGACTTCCAAATAGAAGATAATGCTACATTGAATTCAATTGCGACATCTCTTGGAGTTCAAGTATCAAGTGCACTTGCTTCGGGTATACCAACAGATATATCTTATGGATTCTTTGCAGGATATTTCAGTGGATTGGCGTTGAAGAAAATTGGGAAGGTTGCATCGATAACACTAGGTGCGAGTTTTCTTGCACTACAAACGCTCGCATATAATGGGTATATTGATGTGCACCATGAGAAGTTACAGAAAGAAGTAGAGGGTATGTTGGACAGGAATAACGATGGTGTTGTTGATAGTGAAGATCTAAAAGGCATGTTGGACGATGTAAAAAAGATTGCAGGGTTTAAGTTAGATGATGATTCAACTAATAAGAAGTTATATGCCAGCGGCGGAGGCTTTACAATAGGCTTTTATGGTGGACTAAGGTCTGGTTGATATATAAATAAAATGCATTTGTTTGTTTAGTACAAATGTTGTCTGGAGTGTGCAGATATATATGGATGAGAATAATTGTTGTACAATAAATAGGAGCTGAGTTTACATATAATATCAGAGCTATCCCTCAGAAATAGTGTGTGCAACTTGTCTCTTGAAAATCAACCCCAGATAAAATTGATACCACATTCTCTCAGTCGCAAATATCATACTATAGTAACTAATCATTGTGAACCAATATACTAAACAGTATCCCTATCTCTCCATCCCTTTTCATTCCCTCAGCAGGCTGTTTTGTCTTTCTATTCTCTGAACTTGCCATTTCAGATCTCAATGAAGATAAAATCTCCCCTATACCCTTATTCCTATCCCAATTCTTCATTACCGAGACTTTGTTGCCATTTACCTGTCCCGTACTCTTATCAACACAAGTCAAATTGATTTTGGATATGAAGCGTACCTTGGGAGGTACTGCTGGGTATGATTCGGGTACTGTGATGCGTAATTCGTAGAATCGATTGTCAAATTGGGTCTGTAGTTATTTATGTGAATTGTTTGTTTGTTTGTTTGTTTAGTTGGTTTGGTTCAAAGTTTGTTATGTTGTTGAGTTGTTTGTCATATTGAGATTTATTGTTAGTTGTTTGATTATTTCGATACAGTATTGATGAATTATTTGATGCAGTTATTTCACCCATACGTTGTGGTATAATATTATATTAGAGGAAATTGAAGAGAAACAATATCAGTATGGATATGCAATTTGTTTAAATGGTACGAAATAGGAGACATAATAATATATGTATATTGATGAGTGGTGACCATATCTCTCTTCCTACCAAATACAGCAACGCCACCATATACAACACTAACCATCACCATACATAAATATATAATAAATATATAAACTTACACCAGGAGGTCCCATTATACTACCATTCCATTCACCCATGAAAATATCTGAACTATCAACGAGACCGTATGAAACTGTCATATCACCTAATCCTTTATCAGCCTTCTCAAGTTCCTCGAGGAGCTTAAAGTTTCGTGGTGTAATAACCGTCTCGCCTGTTGGTAATCGCTGCATACTTGTGTATTATTTGTTGTATTGATGAGAGGAGCAAATGGTCAAAGATAAGTTTATTTGTTGTCTACTTAGTATTTAGTAGATAATCGTACTTTTGTTATAAAGTACGATATCAACGATGTGTACGTACGATATTTAGTGTTGGTCTGTGTGAGAGAGATGTAGTAGGAGGTTTTTTATGCGGCAAATAAATAATAGGAGGCAAATGCTCTTAAATATAGGGTGACGAAGATTGTTGATCGGTAGTATATAAAGTTAATGTGTGGATAAGTATTGGGTTGGAGTTAGAATCCACAGACCCCAGATCAAGAACAAAACACAGCACTTTATGATAAACGGTGCACCCCCCTGCACCGTAATTTAATAATAAAATTGATAATAATGTCAAATGATTCAGCGTTTAAAAGGTTACTCCTTGATACAGTTTCAACAGTCATACTTCAGCCGCCATCTACATCATCACTTATTGAATTACTTCGTATAACAACACCAACTCTTCTATCATCAAACGAAGAGCAATACAAAGAGTCATCTGCAATAGTTCATGATGCATTTAAGAGAGAAAAGTTATATAGAACATTGCAACTCCGTATTCATCCTGATAAACATTCTGATACACGAGCAACAGAATTGTTTCAGGATGTTGCTGCATACTATGAAAAGTGTTGCGAAGAAATGGAAAAAGAGGATACAAGACAAAAGTATACTTCTCAACAAAGTAGTTTTACAAGCAATAATAATAATGATACAGCAGCAAACACAACAACTGGGGATTCTCATGCACAGCAACATACTAGTACATACCCTGGTATGAATAAAAGTAGACAATATCAACATCCATCTAGATTTAACAATCCACAACGACCGAATGGTTCAACTAGTAACGATACTACTCACTCGGATTATGAAAGACATACCAATAAGCAGGAGCAACCACCAAATTATGATAGATATCCTTGGAGAAGAAGAATGAAAAGGAAGAAAAACAACAATAGAAACAATAGTAGACAACCACCGAATCATCTATGTATATCAATAGTAAGTACAATACTCTTTCCACCGCTAGGTGTATGTGCATTAATGCACTCTCTCAAAGTAAGCAAAGCTCACAAAGAGGGTAGATACCATGATGCAAGAGAATCATCTGATAGAGCATATAGTGCTGCATGTTTGGGAATCTTATGTTTTATTGTGATATTCTTATCGCTTTGGTTACGAGATGGAGATGGTAAAGACTTTGATTGGGAAAGAATAAAGCATGAGTTCCCTTGGAATAATGGACCGTAATACATTGGATTGGATCAAAGAAGTTTACATAACAATATACTGAAACAGTTTTATGATTGGATCGAACTTTTCCTTAGCTGAGCGAGGCGAGGTATTGGTGTCTTAAGATGAAAAGGTATGATTTGAGCAATTCCACCAACTAGATAGCACCCAGAAACTTTATGAAGTATATAGCACTTAAGGAAGACTCTAGTATGCCATGCTATTTGGTATATTAGTAGTAAGGCTCGTTAGTATACAATAATATGTAGGTACAACAAGGCATTGCGAAAGCCGAGAGTCGAGGGAGCTGAAGTCTTAGCAAGGCAGAAAGATGCTTATCTGTATATCCCCTACCTGGAGGATAATTGAAGCACAAGAGGCAGGCTGAACCCTCACAGGGCTACTGCAACTGTTCACTAGTGTTTATTGCACAACAAAGAGACCATGGATGATGGTTAGAAGATGGAAGAGTGGTGCCGGTCATAGTGGCAGTTCTATTTTTCTTTCTTGGGCACTTGATAGATGTGACAAAATCTAGACATTTTTGTTGAGCTCTAATCGGCCTGGAATTTTGATGCTATCACCAACACGAAAGACAGATTGTTGAGCCATGCAGCCTTGTCTATCACTACCCACGAGAGGCGATCGTTATTAACTATGGGCCCAACCAATTGACTAATGACCTACTATAAAAGCCCACTGCCTCGACCACCTACTGCCATAATATTTGATACAACCTCTCTTTCCAATCTATTATATCCTCTCCAACATATCTCATCATCATCACTACTGTTCCCACATTGCAAATATGCCTATATATACGCCCCAAGAACATAGAGATCAAATCATCATGCAAATGATCGAAAGCGACATCAGAGAGACAAGTATCAATGCCGACGCCGATATTGCAAACAACGACGACGACGATGATCATGTGCAGGGCATCGACGATGAGCATGTACCTCGCACCCGTATTAGCAGAAAAAGAGCAAAGAGAGTATCATTTGATGATACTACTATCGACGACGACGACGAGTATAATAATAAGAAGAGTGTATCATTCTCGAACATTAGTGAGATGTTTGTTGTTCCAGATCTTCGAACGATAGTATCTAAAACAGCTCAATGGTATTCTATATCTGATTTGAACCAACTAAAGTTCAATCATCACCGCAAGATACACACTACCAGGTTAAAACTCTCCATCGGTGATCAATCTACTGACATTGTCGGGTTAGAGAAGCACTTGTCGTCAGCTCTATCGCTTGAATTCAAATTAAGGAAAACATCACACATTAAGGCAGTAATCAATGAGTTGGAGTTTCAAGATGAGTACTGCTCTCAACCCAACCCTGATAGATTGGCAGCAATATCAAGAAATCATTCTAGATGGGCGCTAGAGCAAGCACAGTATGCCGCCAAGTTATTGCAAGACTCCGTCGAGGTGGCGGACGATGTATCCACTTCATCAACTGAAACAGCAAGTATGTCAGAATCTGACGTTTCAAGTACAAGTACCTCTTCATCAAAATTTAAAGTGGAATATGATATGAGAAGGCTCACAATCGATGCAGTCTCCATGGATTGCAGTAGGGCCGTGGCTGCATGAGAGAAGATGTACTATTAAATGGTTCAGTACAGGTACTTATTATGAAGAAAAGATACTGTAAATAGTGTGACAATCAGCTAACAATAAAGAAGAAGACTCTGTACAATATATACTACATCTTAGTAATATCTATAGTCTCTATCTATCATGGTTCATGTTATCGACAATCAATGTCACCAAAGCAACCGTGATTAGGAGGACATTCTACATCTGTCCCACCAGGGCATGGTATTGAACATTTTGTATGTGCATCCATCCAATCCGTGCCGCAATAGTTGCCTGTTGTTTCTTGTTCACCACTATCAATATCTGAGCAAGTTGTGATTTGACCAAAGCAGTAACTTCCAGGATAACATTGAATATCTGTACCAGAGGGACATGACTTGGTGCACTGACTAGCTGCGTCCTGCCAGCTTGTACCACACCAACTCGTAGCTGACACTGCAGCTGACATTGCAACAACGGCAGACTCTGCTGATTCATCTCCAATTGCAGGTGCATCTATTTCATCTTCAACAACAATCTCGTCACTACCATCCATAATGCCTTCTTCTGCTGCAATACTACTAGCACTAAAGCTGGTGTCCTCAGTGAATAAATCATCAGTATATGTCCCATTGCCTCCCACTTCATCAATTATAACCTCCTCGATAAAACATGCCTCGACATTGGCATAGCACAAATCTAATCCAGAGCAGTCTTGATTACTGGTACATGGTGTGCATTTCTCACTTGCGTCGTTGAAGTCTACTCCACAGTGTGCTAGTTCAGGCACATCCAGAGCTGTTGAGTTGCCTCCTCCTTCAAACGCAATCAAGTTAAATGCTCGTAAAGCATTGAAAAAAGTTTTGGTACGCTTTGAAATGTCAGGACCGTTGCCTCCTAGCATGGCGTTTACCATACCAATGAAAGATCCATCGGTATAATCACCACCGTCTACAAACCTCTTAAGTGTTGGGAAGTAATCAAAGTCACGATTTCTTTGAACTGTATGCACCCAGTGGAACATACCTGTCACCCATCTTAACTCGGGTGATCTTCTATCACTACATATAGCACCTGGGTTTTTGCAGAAATCAATGTCGGGGTATAAACTAGGTCTCCCCTCTGCTGCTGCCTTGGCTCCTATCCAGTGGTTGAGCTTGCCGTATGAACAAACCCCTCGTACTTGTAAAGCTTTATGGAAAAGAATTGGAGAAGAAGATGAGAGAAGATGTAACACAAAGAGTCACAAAAGTAACAGAATCCTTCGACTCACCACCTCGTCCCCACCAGCAACAACCTCGTACATCAGATCTTCCGCCATTGTTCTCATAAGATATTTCGTTCTGTTCCAAGCCAGTTATATGATCCCAGTAACCAACGTTGCGATCTCCGCAGTACATTGGAGGGGGCGCTCCAACCCAGCCAGCATGTGTGACGCCCATGATTTCCATATTTGTATCAACCTCACACTCAAGACCCACATCATCTTCCCTTTCACAGACTTCATCTTGATAAGATTCTCCTCCCTGCCCACACGAGTTCGACAGAGGGTAGCGGAAATTGACTAGATCATACGAGTTCTCGTCACATGCATCATAATGTATAGACTTAACAATTGCATGAGAGACAAACGCTGCCATATTCACTAGGCCATACTCTAAACTCTTCGCAGTGTAGCCATCTCCAACGTAAAAGAAATTCTTCTCTCCGGGGCCAGTTCCTGATGTCATCTTCTTCAATGCTCGTTGGAAACCACTCCCAGTATATAAGTATGATGGCCACATTTCACCAGACGGATGCTGACTGAGTAATAACAGATCAGCAAATCGATCTTGTGATACGATAATCTTCTCTTCCATCGCCTCCACTGCTTCCGGAAGCGGACGACCCTGTAGTGCAGTCGGAGCTGATGATTTCGTTGGTGTTTCTGTTGGTGGATCAAGTTGCGTGGGTTTTACTGTTGTTGGTTTTCCATTCGTCGGTTCTAATGTAGGCTTGGACGTCGGCAGTGGAGTTGGTTTAGGCGGAGGTCTAAAGGAACGTGCAACCTGCAGCTGATTGAGGAATCGTTGGAAGGTATCATTACGATCACGCTTGTTATGTGGATCGACGGCCTTGTCTCCAAATCCAGCACACGGTGGATCATGACATCCAATGTTTAGTATACCGCTCACAGCATCAACGAAGGACCAATCCTCGTACCCTCCATCCACAAATTCCTTTAACTTTTCAATGTAGTTCCAGCCATCGACATCATATTCCTGTATCCTATGTGTCCATTCGAAGAATCCTACCATCCATTGGAGCTCGCCTCCGTATGTCTCATCGCTAGAACAGACGCCCTGTGGGAACTCACAAAAGTCAATCTGGGGGTATAAAGCCTCTCGACCTTCATCGGCTGCTCTTTTACCCATGTAATAATTGAGCTTGCCGTATTGACAAGTTCCTCTAGTCTGAATTATTCCTCTACCCCACCAACAACACTGATGAATAAGAAAAGGAAGGGATAGTTTGTGAGAAATAGAGCATCGCTCACCGCCGATCATAAGCAAAACAAGCTTAGGATACCTCCTGGGTATCCAGAAAGAGAGACGAATTACTTACACCTTCAACATCTACTCGTCCATTCGAATTGGCATAGGCATCATTATTATTCTCCCTGCCCAAGTCATAATCCCAAAAGCCTGTCCTTGGATACTTTGACTTGGGACCACATTTCAGTGGCGCCGGAGCTTGGAACCATCCTGCGTTAGTAAGAGCCACCTGCTCCATATCCAACTTGACTGGACATTCCATGAATGCCTCATCTTCACGACAGTGCATATCTTGATAACTCATACCTAACTGACCGCAAGCATTACTCAATGGGAAACGATCATTTACCAATTCCCAATTATTCTCATCACATGCATCATATTGGATTGATTCCTTATATGCCTGTGATAGGAACATGATGGCATTGACTACACCATATCGAACACCTTCATTCATTCGAGGTTCGCCAATGTAGAACTTGCGTCCACCAATACCCTTCTCAGAAATGTGTGTCAATGCAGATAGAAAGTCAGGTAGTTGGTATCGATATGACGGGTACAACTGACCTTGTGGTGTCTGAGATCGTAAAACTTGTGAATTCATTACATCCTGTCGATCATCAAAGTAGGCAATAAGTCCACGAAGTAAGGCATCTTCTCCACCAGCTTCAAGCGTCAGCAAGACAGAACGAAAGTTTTCATTTCGTTCCTCAGCCTTGTACACCTCTCCTTCTCCAAATCCACCACCATTAATCTGACCACCATTGATACTAAAACTACTACTACTGCCTCCATCACAAGGTGGCTCATGACATCCTTTTGTCAGTATACCAGAACTTGCAATGATGAAATCATTATCAATAAATCCTCCGTCGACAAACTCTTTCAACTTTTTCATATAGTTCCAACCCTTACCATCATCATAACTCTGGACACGTTCTGTCCATTCAAACATGCTTGTTACCCATCTCATTTCACGACTTTCGGGTGCCGCACAGATAGCCTCGGGGAAGGCACAGAATTCTGTATTGGGGTATCGACTTGGTCGCCCTTCGTCGGCGGCACGTTTGCCAAGGTAGTAGTTTAGTTTTCCTATCGAACAAACACCCTTTGTTTGTAATGCGCCACGACCCCAATAACAACAACCTTCAATATCAGTCCTACCAAATGAATTCTCATATGGGAAGATACTCATCTCTTTTCCGGCGGTGCCATCCCAATATCCTGTATAACTCTCCGATACAGATCGTGGTCGACATGATAATGGAGGTGGTGCATTGGGATATACAGCACTAGTCGTAGCCTGTAGTATCATACTACGATCGACATCACATGCCATATAACTTTCATCAGCACTACATTTCATATCTTGATAATTCATATTGTTCTGTCCACAACTATTACTAATTGCATACTTCTCAGAAGTGTCCTTCTTCGTATTACCATCATCTCCTTGTTTAGCGGCATCCTCATCGGTATTCGATTCATGGCTATATTCATCACAAGCATCACTACTAATACTTTCAACCATACTCTGTGCTAAAAAGTTGGCAACATTAACTAATCCATATTCCCAACTGGATTCAACATTATCATTACCCACGTAGAATAAATGTTTCGTATTCCCCGTTATACTACGACCGGTATTACCTCCCGATACTAATTGTAATGCTTGATAAAAATCTTGATATTGAAACCAATATGATCGGTAGTTGACTCCATCTTTTGTTTGTGATCGGAATATGTTTGTGTTTAGTTCACGTCTATGTGCTTGTAACCATGTGAATAAGTTTGGAGGTGTTGTAGTTTGAGGTGATGGTTTAGGTGTATTTTGTAACTTTTGTATGTTACCTTGATCTTGTGGTTTTGAAGTTGGTTGGCTTGTACCCTGTTGGATTGGTTTCTTTGTAGGCATATTAGATGGTTTAGATGATGGTTGACGTGTTGGCATATTAGACGGTTTGTTTGTTGGTAGAGATACGACTGGATCTTGTTGCTGTTCTTGTTGATTAAAGTTGATACTGGATATGTCAATTGTATTACTTGACCCTCCACCGTCACTCTTTCCTCCATTACTATCATCGCCTAGCCCACTCTCGACTACCCCATTATCACTATTATCATCATTAGTTTGATACACAGGACAATCAACTAAATGTACCCAATTACATCCCAAGATATTCACATCGAATATAGTCCCCTGTGCACAACTTTGATGTTGCACAACATTGCCATTGTAACAATTAACAAACTCTTTACAAGATGTTGATAATAATGGTAGCATTGTATTACCCTTTAGTGATGTGCATATTGTTGATAATTCAGTTTGTGTTTGTTGTTGTTCGGTAGCTGTTATTGATTGGGTTGTTACCATTCCCTCTAAGGGTTTAGTGCTTTCATCATCTGTTTGACTGTCGGCAGTGTCATAAGTACCCAATGTGGATGAAGAAGCAAAGTTAGAAGCAGCTGAGTAATAATTTGGTTTAGGTTCCTTCTTATGTCCTGTCATAAAACTTTCCTCTTCAACGGTACTCTCTTTGATTGTATCTATTGGGGTAATGCCATGAAAAGTTTGTACCATCATCTCCTCGTCGTTATTATCTAATATCTCATTTATGACAACAGCGGTATCTTCATCATTATTATTATCCTTCTTATGATGATTCATATAATTTATACTATCAACAACTACACCTTCTTCGCTATTTTGTATATCATTTATAATATTATCATCAACCTCTTGTGGCTCTGTGGTAATGGTATCATGAGCTTCTTGATTGCTATCTTCTTGTGTAGATGGTAAATGGTATACCTCAAATGCATACGCTTTATTGTCATTATTATTTGCAACTAACAATATCAGATTAAGTAGTATTGAATAGTGGAGTATGCATGATAATGTTAGCATCATCGTGGAGTGTCGTCTTATACTTCTCTTGTGTTTACTACGACTCGTATCAACCTGTTCATCAATGAGTGGCCGTCTTGAAATTTTGATGGTATCTTCATGTATAGTACATACATGTAATTTTTTATATACTCTATCATTACATGATACTCTATTCATACCAACATTGCAATTAACAATATGATGAGTGGAAGACATACACAATGTTGTTGCTGCATCAAAAGAAGATGACGACGGCCTTGATCTCTTGGGCATTTTTTTGCTTATATGATATGCGTCTCAAATATTTTATAGAAATTATCTACCTCTACTCTTATCACAGCATACACTCATCCTAAAGCTCTCTCCCTGCAACCTCTCATCCTCGCTCTTATTGTTTATGGTAGTTGTGACGGCTTCTGTATTATGAGGGCTTACCTACACAACACAAGTCTCTAGGGAGAATAACGGTACAGCAGCCTCAAATAATATAATTTTCATGTATTATTGACCCAACGCAAAGAACAACACGTCCGTCATAGTATAGTGGCTAGTATCCCCGCCTGTCACGCGGGAGACCGGAGTTCGATTCTCCGTGACGGAGACAGTTCTTTTGCCTTTGTGTTGCTGCATTGTATCAGAAGGTTGGCTGATACATCATGACTTGCCTCGCTTCGCTCGGTAAGCAAGATACATTGACTAGCCTCGCTACACTTGGCTAGCCTGCTGAGTTTTTACCATGAGAGTTCTTTCTATTATTATTCTAGCTCCTCTTTCGTTCTTCTTTGATCTGTGACATTCAGCGTAGGATATGGAGGCGTCGTCCAACCGGTAAGTTGTCTTTTTTGTGATGCATTTATATTCATATTGATCTTTGTTTGTATCTCACCTATCTATCAATATCTTTAGTTTTGGCTACATGCTTTCCAAGGATGGGCAATGAAGGCGATGCCAGCATTTATTACAGATAAGGCAGTGATGAGTATGCATGCTGGTATTCGTAAGCGTGGACTGAAAAAGGATGCAAAGCTTGCTGCTGTGGGAAAGAAGAACTGAACTATTGTCAACGGGAGGGATGTTATGATTGAAGAGACGACCTTACTTATTATTTGATGTGAAACTAATCTGAGCTAGAGAGAGTAGCCAAACAAAGAAGAGGAGTAAAATTGGTATATTATGACACCTGATTAAAAAATATGCTAGTTATGCAAATTCGTCTCATACCATATCCAGCTTATGCTAATCAACCATTAAACAAAAAAAGATACCAACTAAGGTATCCAACAACATGATTCTCTCCTTTGTTGCCTTTTTAATTTATAGACAAGCTTGATTATCCTCCTCCATATCCTACGCTGAATGTCACAGATCAAAGAAGAACGAAAGAGGAGCTAGAATAATAATAGAAAGAACTCTCATGGTAAAAA
>Ga0214478_100162_pt1 | contig 37448 bp, 34 predicted proteins | sample M1_20Mar14CPVII9_2_FD_178001 | JGI IMG/M metagenome (GOLD analysis project Ga0214478, IMG submission 178001) | Marine eukaryotic communities from Monterey Bay, California, United States - M1_20Mar14CPVII9sort6BwellD7 | ecosystem: Environmental > Aquatic > Marine > Unclassified | place: USA... | reverse complement strand
AATCTACTATACCAACTGCCTCGTTTGAATCTTCCTTTCTTGCCACGAATACACCAATTATAATTGCAAGTATAAGTGCAATTAATACTATTATTGAGATGAGGATATATGTTCGTTTCTTATTGGTTTGCTCTTCTTGTTCGGTTGGAGTAGGTTTGGATGATTCTTCCTCTTCTATAACTGCTGCTGCTGCATCTACTGGCTTTGCGAGTTCTTCTACTACTTCTTCACTGGCTGTGGCCAATATCTGCTGTTGCTTTTCAATCTCATCTAATATATCATTGCTTTGTGGTATCTCCTCTGGAAGTGGCGCTGCTATTGGTTGTGCTGCAATAATCTTCTCTTCTTCCTTATGCTCTGATGTATCTGAAGTTACTTCCTCTACAACTTCTTCTTCTTCTACATTCTTGGCTTTACGAGGTGATGTATAACTAGTAAACTCAGTATCAGTATCATTCATTTGTTCCTTAATATCCAATCTACCAATATTACCAGTGGAGTAACGCTCTCTATTGTTATTATTTGGGTTCAGTATCTCACCACTACTTTCAACATCCTGCATATATATCTCTGACTTGCTGATATTTCGATTACTATAGAAACCTACCAATTCTTGTGATGATTTACCCTTAACTATCTTTCCAGCTGATAATGTTGTATATCCCTCGGTTGACTTTGCTTTGTTGACAAAACGCCATTTAGGTGTTTCACCTACTTGCCATTTAGATGGTGTGTTGTTGGTACCTGATGATGAGGCTTTACTTGGACTGCTTGATATTGAATTGGATGGTGATGGAGATGGTTGTATTGATGGAGATTGTATTAGTTGGTCTAACGTGCCTTGTACTTTAGATTTATCTGTATCGGGCTGATTTGATATCGATTGTTTAGGAGATTCATCTTTGCTCGCGGCCTCGGCGGCAGTTGAACTGTCCATATCGATATATACTGTTCGCTTCTGTTATCAAAGGACTAATGGGAATTACACTAACCTAATTCTAGAGGTATATTGCAAGAGATTGCAAGTTGCAATCGTTTGTAATCACTAATCGCACTCTCAACTCTCTAAGGATACCGCTAGCGTATCCTCTGCTAATAGATGATGTTTGGCCGGCGGTGATCAAACCACCTAAAGAGAACAATAACCTGACCTAGACGTAGTACCGTCAGTATACGAAATGCTATATTAACGACGATATGAAAGTAACAAATCGGTCAACTTTGCATTTGCAATGCCATAAAAAATTTAAATGTCAAGGAACCACCAACAATTGAACCTTATTAGCTATTCATAGATATATCATCATATCATATATACTATTCTTAGAATATGTTTATACTATCTTTGTCTGTGTAGTATCGTATGCCATTTAACCTCGTTGATTTAGATATTCATACAGGCTTGCACATAGTCATCACAAAGAAAGAATAAAAATTGTCTCTTACTTGAAAAAGATCTTGATGAATAAATGAGCAGTATGAGATAGGTATAGTAAGGCAGCGATTGGTATGAGATTATGAGCTATTGGACTTCGTCAATACAGCTACTGATTCTCCTTTTAATGCTCTTTCGAATAATGATACTCCGGTGATGCATTTATAAACAGGGAGCGATATTATATTCTCATTATTCATATCATCTCAACAATAAGAAGGAAAGATAACAACATGCAATAACAAAGAAAACACAATAAAGTATGCCATCACTAACAATATTCCGTAACTTTACAACACGTCCCTTTGGTGGTGATGATTTGCAAATCGCTTGTCTAATACTCTTACTATATAGAGCCATTCAATTGATATGCCTCATACCACTCTCAATACATATGTATCTAGATCGTATTAGAGGGAATGATATATACGTTAATGACGTACCACCATGGTGTGATCAATATCATACGGATGATTTTCTATTACTATTCACTGATGATTTGAAGAATTTAACAATTAATCATTACATTATGAATACAACAACGGATGAACAAGTAGCAGAGGAAGTTGAATTAACATCATTCCGGAGGAATAACTTTGGTTTGATATTCGTCTTTGTTGCAATTGTATACTTCGCAGCCGATATTACCTGGATTTGCATGGTATGGTCAGCATCATCATTGGGTACGCCCACAGTAACAACACAGCGAGATACATATCTACGAAGATTGATTATATTTAAAATGTTCCTTGGTAATTTCTTCCCATTGTTATTGTTGGGATTTGGGTTATGGAAGGTTAGTGATATTAGGAAAGATAATTATGGATGTGGAGAAGACAATCCAACACCTGTGTTCGGTTCGGATGAAGATGTATGGTTTGTTTTCCTTAGTATACTTCTTGTGACTTATGTAAGTGGATTATGTATCCGACGACTATAACAGTTCTTCATATCATCCTTTTCCTTCTCACCATGATATTATGCATTCATTTCACAGGCCCTTGAGTTACTGGTCTGGCCAACCATTCTTATGAACCATGTAATACGAGTGCTCAGGAGTAATAGCTATGTTACACGTCACGTCTTACGAACCGAGGAAAGCGAGAGACGGGCAGAAAGATATGAAAATTGTATTGGAATGATTCTTCGTTGTTTGCAATGTATAACATGCAACACAAAAACAACAGACTTTCGAAATAAAGGAGAACTAAAGGAGTATGCTAAACATTTTATGGACTTGATGAATGTAAGTTACATGATGTGCACAACATTTGAGCTGAGATATATGCATATATGTGTCTGAATTGAAACTCCCTTTCCTCCCTCTGTCTTACTCACACGCATCAATCACATCAGTACAACACAAAGTTTGATATAGTAATGTCGGACATGTACATTGGGTTGCATATGTTGTCTCGGTATCAGCTTGAAGAAAAAGTACTAGCTCTAAAACGTATATCAGTAAAAAGTAAATTCATGAGACACATGTTAAAAGAAGAAGAAGAAAGACTCGGACGAAGAGTATCTGATCTGTACAATATCTTGCATTTAGATAATTCTAATAATAATGACGAAGAAGAAGACGAAGACGAAAATGACGACGATCCATTTTACAATCACCGATCGGCCTTTCGAGATGGAATTCGTGGAAGACAGTCAATGTTTGTTTTATGTGCAAACGAGAGCAGCACATTCGATTTGCAAGAACGAGATGTTCTAACAACTTTTGCCGACGAGCTAAGAATGAAAGATGCAGCAACATATGCCAAGTATGCACAAGTTATCTATCACAGTCTTCGGGAATTGGTAGATGATGAGTTTACATCTGATGAGCATATGACATTACACAGTGCAGATATTTTCATACGTCAGCTTGATACCTTATTTCAAGAAGACTTTACACTGGAGCAGATTGGATGTGAAAGAGCCATGCTTTGCTATGCAAACTTCGTCAATGGTATTGCCCAATCACCATATGCAATCATCGTTGATGAGGAGACGGAATCAGTAGTGCTTACAATTAGAGGGACACTGTCCGTGGATGACATGGTTATAGACTTTCAATATAACCCGGTTTCTTTAAAGAAGGCTGGAAAGGTTTGTGGATTTGCGGGTGAAAAGCACTTCTGCCATGCAGGATTCCTCACAAGATGCAAATGGTTGTACAATGATATCAAAGAGAAGAAGATTCTCAAGACTCTCTTCTCTGACTCGAGTCCATATAAAGATTATCCATTGATTGTATGTGGGCACTCCCTTGGAGCGGGTTGTGCAGCCGTTCTTTCGGTCATGCTACGGCCAATGTATCATTCTCTAAAGTGTTTTGCGTACTGTCCACCAGGAGCGGTCTTTAATGAAGACATGTGCAAAATATGTGACCATTTCATTACATGTATTGTAAGACAAGATGACTTGAGTAAGTACCAAACCAATGTATGTTTTCTTCTGTGCTCATATATCAGCACTAACCCAGGTTGTATATGAATCCAAAACAGTTCCACGAATGTCTCATCAGAGCTTCGAGGCTATTAGAGATGACTTTCTATCCATAATAGTAAGGATTAAGATACCGAAGATCCAAGCCTTCTTTGATGTAAGACAACCTTGCACTGACAGTACCATTGCAGAGCGGAATGCAAAGGTGTTACACAAAACAGAAGACATTCCACAGAATACCTCATTTTACAATACACTTCAAACATTTAGAGCTGAAAGGGCTGACAAGTGGCAAATCTATGGCAAATCTGCTACAAACTACATTAAACTATACATCCCAGGAAAGATCATACATCTGATAGATTCCAAGGGTGATAATAGTGACTATGCATCATATGTCCCTTACTATGGAAATCGATATGAAGACTTCAATCTCATCGTATCGAAGAGAATGACATCGGACCACAGTATGATCGAGCTAGTAGATATTCTTAAAGAAGTTCGATTAGATCATCACCAGCCAAGACAAAGCTCTGTTATTTCAGCATCAATATATGCATCTATGTTGGTATCAGGTGAAACGGAGTATGAGGGAGACTATACTAATGGAGAAAATGAAGACACTCGGCTCTTCATGTGGTGGTCTAATCCTGATGGGAATCTACCGCTGTTTCTAATAATCACCAACCTGGTGGCCTTGGTCTGCTCTGTATTGGCAATAACACGATGTACCCTATTCTCAAGACAGTCAGAAGTGTTATTCGAGGATGAGACAATACTGGACATTCCGTTTTCTGTTGGGCTTTTCAGTTACACTCTTCTTACATGCTTGGATGATAGATGTGATAGTGCAGATGATACCGTCGTACCAACTGACTACTGCATACCGTATCCCGATGGAAAGAGTGGAGTAGAGATGAATGTAGCCAGAGGGTCATCCTTTTTTGTCATCGTGTTTGGTGGCTTGTGTCATCTACTTCTTTGTATCTCCACATGTTTTCCAATCAATAGAAAGATGTGGGGACTGATCAGTTGTATGCTTCTGTTGACTTCACTTTTACAAGGACTTATCTTCTTAGTGAAGAAATCATCTTTTTGCGTGCAAGTTATTGACGAAGATGGGATGAGTGTTGATTCGAGTTGCAAAATAAGTAGTGGTGCGGTTGAAGCAATAACTGCAGCAAGTTTATACTTCCTCACAGCAATACTATCAATGAGTATTGTCAGGAGGAATAAAGCCGATACAGCTGAGCCGAAATGAATATGTGTTATGTTGCTAGGAAGGAGTAGTAGTAGAGTACCTAGATACTCGTAGGTAGAAATATGGTAATGGTAGTACCATATGATATGCACGACTACTCTACTCTATTTAATTTACCGAAGATACGGTAACTTCTTTGTTCTATTTATTGTGATTGCATTTATGTCGGATGCATTCTATGTATTCTACATGGCTATCGTCTTCCTTGTCTCGGAGATCAGATGTCAAAGTATGAATGAATGATTGCACTTTGCCTTGTGACGTTTGATCGCTAAATGATTCACAGGGTCTCGAGCGGATATATCAATTAATCAATCGTATCAATTGATCTTCTGTCGGTGGTTAGAAGAAGTATCGGATTCTTTAAATAATATATCCATGATAATTCAATAGATAATAATATGTCAGACAGTAATACAGTTGACTCTGGCGCTTCATCATTATCAGAAGATGTTCAACAACAACAAACTACAACATCTCATACGATGTCGACGATATACCTCGATGGCGATTTGTAGCCAAGGCTAAAAAGACGGAAGGGTATTCATCTAATTCAGCAGGACAAATAATACAGGGTAAATCAGCTTCCGAACTATCGTCTGATAGTATACGACGTAATCCATTGCAATACAAACAGCGGATATCCATTGATAACGATAATAATGTTGACGAGAGACAACGGAGCAATTATGATTATAAAGATGGCTATAATGTAGGAACTGTACAAGATACAAATGCACAATATGCAAATGCACTTCAAGAAGAACAGCAACAAGCTGTTGAATATCTACATAAACTACAACTTGAAACTGATAAACTCGAACAAACTAAAGCAAAGTTACAATCAGAAATACATACTGCTCAATTACAGAAAGACACCATACAAGAAGCACAAGATGCAATGCAACAAGCTATCGTTGAAAAAGAAAGCATTGCTAACGCTGCTACTGTCGAGGAGGTACCGCATACAGCAGAAGTAGCAACAGAAGCGGCGGCAGTGTTGGGAGTCATTGAAAATGAAGTAGCGACACATCAGGAGGATATAGAATCAAACCATACTCAAGCAAAAGATAGGAATAAGAAGGTATGGATATTATATATTGTTATATTCATATTGATTTGTGGTATTGCAGCGCTGCTTGGTGCAATGCTAAGTGGTAATGATAATAATGCTAACAATAACTTGAGAGGGAGTGAAGACGAGGATCAGTTACAAGACGGCAGTCAACAACAGCAAGAAGATGTATACCCAATTGAGGTATCACCTTCATCTTCACTAGACGAAAACAACACTACAAATGAGATGATTGCATCATTATCAAACTATGGATGTCCAATCAATTCCAAACATTTTGATCTCTCAATACAACTTACCAACAATCCATCTGATATGAAATGGAGTATACATGATATATGTACCAACACGACCATGTATAATTGTACTTCATGTTATAAATATTCACCATCGAATTTTCCAGTTAGCTTTGCTGGATGTTTACCAACAAATTATCTAAATGATACAAACCAAACTGTTCTTTCAAAGCAACAAGTTTATAGAAGAGAGTATGTATTAGATGTGATAGGGTTGGATAATAGTTATACATTACGGTATGATGGTATTGTTGTTTACAACGTTGGTCAGGATGATAAATTGTACTACCAGAAAGTTCTACCTGTGGTCGTAATGCTGAATTGGAATTCAAACTTTTAATGCCTCGGGGTACCTATGATGACCAACTTTTTGGAAGTGCGTCGACATTTATTGGTAATGATCAAAGCATTGTAGCTGTAGGATCAGGATCAAGCAACAAACCAGTGCATATATACCGCAAGTCTGAATTGATTATAAATGATGATGATACTAATGTTAATGTGTGTATATTGATAACGACACTCAATAATCAGTTTGGAGCAGGAAATGTACAATTTTCGGTTAATTCTGGTAACGGACATGTTCCAGAGACTGAAGAGGGAAAGTTCTATGAAGCAGGAGAAGTTGTACTTGATAAGTGCTATGATGGTTTACCATTTACTATTCAAGTGACTAGTCCAGGACCTGATGCTTGGAGAGGTAGTGTTTTGTATTCATATGATGGAAAGGTAACATACAAACCATACGAATGTATTGATGGCTGTATTGAGGGTAGCACCGATTTGGCGTATGTTCTTTCAGTAGATAATGGCGATGACATCACTTCTGAGTCGGTAAACTGTTTGAATGGAACTTTATGTACTCTAAAAATGAATGCCGACGATATTATAAGCTTAGGTTCTAGTAGGACATCATCATGGCAATACTTGACATCGATTAGTTTACCTCAAGATGACTTGACTTCTGATGATGACGTGCTGTTTGGTGTAAGTTTGGGTTCTAATTCCGAGGGTTACCTTGCTGTCGGTGCCTTGAGTAATACTACTTCTGGTGCGGTGTATATATACAAGCCCGATTCAGAACTGACAGAGTGGACACTTGATTCAAGGCTAGATGCAACCTCACCTAGTTTTGGTATTGCTATTAGTATGGACGAAACGTTGATTGCCATTGGTTCGCCAGATGAACGAGATGGGATAGGGTCGGTTTATATCTATGAACACTCGGGCATACCGAATCAAGATAACTCATATATCTTATCATTCGTGATAAAGCCCGAAGATCTGGGTTCAAATTCTCACTTTGGATCAAGCGTTTCTTTGTTTGGTACTACATTGGCAGTTGGTGCCCCATATGATATGAATGGTTCAGTCTATATGTTCACTCGGTATCCACAAGATGCATGGTTGCCTCAAAAGATAGTAGCACCACTTGATGTGAAAGGTGGTCGAGGATTTGGTAGCCATGTGGCGTTGAGTGGTTGTACGGTTGCCGTCAGCTCACCGCAAGATGTTTCACTAGCAACACTAACGTTGGGAACTATAAGAACTTTTCAGTATAATGAGAATGAAGATTCATGGAATGTAGAACAGATTGTAGAGCCCACAAATGATCAACGAGAAGGAGTCTTTGGAGAATGCTTTGCTTTAGAAGGTGATATCATGTTAGTTTCGGAGAAGGGTAAAGTATATAGCTTTGGAAGAATCGGTGGTATTTGGTCTGAGATATCTTCTGTACGAAATGGTTCTGATGAATTTGGCTGCCCGCTAATACTCTCAGATAAAACATTCGTTGTTGGGGCAACAGAAGATGATTCTCTTGGCATGAATAGTGGCTCTTTGCTCGTTTATAATCTATGTCCAGACTAATATAGAGTCATATATTGGATTAAGTATATGACTCAATGTGCAACAGTCTCCATATTAAGTAGTCATGCATTCATATCAACTTGCACCCTCACTTGTCACTAAAGGATACCCCAAATGGTATCCTCATGATGAAATTTTTCAACAACATACATATGACATCATCATCATCACATCAAACAGAACTCTTTATTGTGATATGTTGTCCAGTTGTTACATCCCTATCCTATTATTATATCTACCACTCTTTTGCTTAACTGCTTTAGTGGTAGTAGAAGCAGTTGGCAATACCTTGTGGGTGTTTCCGCCACCGCCCTCAACAACATCTGATTCTGATAAACAAGTGAAGAACAATCAACAAACTAAAAGAACATCATGGTATGTCAAATTCGGAACTAATGTGAATTACAGAATAACAGCAATACTTGATGTGAATGGCGGTAGTACTGGCTCACCCAACTTTGAAGACATCACTAAGAAAGATGCAAAACCAAATACAAAGTTTGATGATGATACCTCCAAATCAAAGCAAAATGTCAAGACACCGGGCTACTCTATACCAGTCTCTGTTATAACGATATCCAATCCACAAACTAAAACATATCAACAACGTATATCATATTATAGTGATAAGCAAATTGACTACAATGTCAATGGGCAGACATATAAAGTAATTGATAATCCATACACGGGCAAACGACGTACGGCTGAGAGAGTGCATGATCCGAATAGACGAGTTTGTTTTCCAACTGGTGGTAATTCAACGAATAAGGTTGGTTATCTAAATTTCTTCCCTACAGTTGAACAGATGAAGCATTATACATTGGGAAAGTTGGTAACTAGTGAGGTAAGTTTATGATAAGAGGGATCGCTATGTATCTGGTTAGTTTTTAGATAATGTACAGGTTTTTTTTGGATCGGAGTTGGTTTCCACCCAAGGTCAAATTGCTCTCACTCTTTTACATCAGTAGAGTGTTGGGTCCAGACAGCCATGGAATATTGCAATTTGTCTTTGCACCACTGTTTCTTTATTATGGATGTGATGGTATTATCAAATATATGCCTTACCTCGTTGAACAAATGAGTTTCGTGTATATATTTTTGATTTCCAACATATTGCATATGACCTTAGTGTTGTTCTCTTTTTACTCAAAAGTACAATACATTTCGTGTCAAGGGCGTGGGATATCTCTTTTTACTGAATTCTGGTGGATTATTATGTTTGGTTTGTGTTTCTTCTAACACACTATCTAATGATATCCCAACAGCCAGGAGTACCCTATCGAGTAGCTTCGCTCGAATCAACGCATGGTAGCTACAATACAACAACGGAATATTCACAACCAGATGCATCCTATGAAGATCACCAGGGTATGCCAACGAATGATTGGTATCAATTCACATACGAAGAGTCATTATCTTCCTCGTCTTCAGTAGATGGGGATACGCCTGGAAATAGTAAAAGAGCTATACCATCACGTCCAATAAAGTGGACTATGCTTAGTAGGAACCAGATCATAAATGCACACACGGAGGACTGGGTGATAAGATATTTAAGTTATGAACCAATTGATAGTGCCGAGGAGAGAGAATTATGGAAAAATTATTTTGATTTGAGTTATAAAAAGGATTGCAGTAGTAATGATCAGCTATCGTCACTACTTGATAAAGATGGTAGTTATAGAATGTTGAAAGGGACAAATCGACTTGGAATGTTCTTCTCTACATCGGCTTCTCAGCACTCTGACGCGGATAGAACGTCAACATCATCATCGCCGCTTACAAATCCATCTCAGTTTGACATATACCTAGCAAAACATAACAAGCACTATCCCCATGGGTCACCCGAGTATGAAAAGCGAAAGTCAATCCACGAAATGAATTCAAACAATATTAAAAGATGGAATAAAGAACACGAGGGTAAGACAACGTTTGTATCGAATGAGTTTATGGATCTGAATGTTAAGGAAGTTATGTCATTCCGTGGTGGGCATATCCCTCCTCCTAATCCTGAACTTGGTAGCAAGATGACGAATAGTTTACGAAAGTCATCCAACAACCTACTTCTTGATCAACCGGATGAGGCAGCAGAGCCCTTTACGACACATCAAGTACCTCAAGATTTCAACCCTTCTTCTCTACCTGCAACCTTTGACTGGAGAGAACATCTACCTGGTTCAGTTGGTGCCATTAAGGACCAAGGGTTCTGTGGTTCATGTTGGGCATTCTCCTTTGTCTCGGCTGTGGAAAGCCATTGGTTTATTAAACACGGGCAAACCGTTGTGTTACCTGAGCAGTTTATCAATGATTGCTCGTGGTCAGAAGGCACACATGGATGTGATGGCGGTGATTCTGGATTTGCTGCCAAGCAGATGATTTCAAGATTCGGAGGCATGATACCCACTCGTGAAGCATATGGAGGCTACTTATCAGTTGATGGAGGCTGCTATGTCGATATACTGCAAGATATGGGTATGATGAGCGGCATTTCATTTAATGACATTGCTTCGGCATCATCGCCGCCTAATGTGGTGCAACTAACAGACTGGGTCTTAGTGCCATCTCGTGATGAAATTGCCTTCAAGCATGCTCTGTATACTCAAGGACCTTTGTCCATTGCTGTTAATGTTGTGGACGAGGCAATGTACTATAGAAGTGGCGTGTTGGATGTGGAGAGTTGTTCTGCAAATGATGCAAGCCACCTTGATCATGCAATTACTGTCATCGGATGGGGTACTGATGTGTTAACTGATGGTTCTATTGGTGAACATTGGATTGTTAGAAATTCATGGAGGTGAGTCTCTTTCTTTCTTTGATTGTGTGCGATTATCAAATGATGTTGTTCTAAACTGTTTGGACTCGTCATCTTAGTGATTTGTGGGGAGACCAGGGATACTTCAAGATACGAATGGGAGATAAAGATTGTGGAGTAACGACGGCCGGTGGATACCCGGTTGTGGCATCAAATCGGGAGCGTATAAATGATGTTGCCACAGCTTAACATGTATATATGATGTGAATTTGGAGTTGAACAATGTATGAAAAGTAAATTAGATTAGATAAGGTGTTTGTATAATCTAGAAGGTGTCAATGATCTCTGTTTGAACAAACTTAGGCTACTACTTCATCATACCAATCATATATCAACTTCATCGTATCCTCATGTTCTGTTGGAACCTTTAGTACTGATACTTGGTCAAAGTGATCGCTCTGGCCTGCACAGGTATGAAACGCCGCAGTTCTCTCTGCACATATTCTATAGTGATCATGATAAGAATGATCTCCAGTATACATTACTAATAGAGGTATTGATCCAGATTCAAGTTTAAGTTCTCTTGGACATTCTTTTTTTGATTGTACTAATGCATTCAATAATGAACATTCTAATATGTTGAAGTCGTCAAGAGGTTGTAGTGGTTGTCGTTGTTCATCAATTGACTTGTATAAGCCATTAGTCTTCTCTAACATGGATTGTAATTCTAATAAGGATGATTTCCAACGATTTGATACTTTGTTGTGTTGCTCTACTCCTTCTAATCTCCCATCATCTGGTAGTATCAATGGATCAACTAAGACCAAGCCAGCTAATGGTAAACTATAGTATCGTACGTATAATGATAATGATATGAGCGTGTTTGATACATGAAACATATATACAATCACAGAACTATATCATACCACACTATCATTCACATCATCTCTTACCTTTCTAAAAAGTATTGAGCAATAAGACATTGAATAGGTCCTTTTGCAATTAACACAACATGTGCAGATGATGTGGAGGTATTTGATAAATCTGTATGTAAATTATTCTCCAAAGATTGTATTATTGATGTCGGAGAAGAAGAATCATCGTATGTTGATTGTTGCAGTGATGATGATCTCATAATATCAATAGATGAAAAGTGCAATCCATTCAATGGAAAGAATGTTGATGCATATTCCTTCCATGATACGTGTTTGTTATATAATGAACTTTCACATAAAACAATTGTTTCGGGTCTCTCAAAAGTATCTTTTGGTGGCGGAAAGGATGATGTTACAATACTACGCCCCCACTGTCTACTAACATTATGAAATATTGCACGATAATGAAGTCGAGACTGTTGTTGACATGTCAGAAACATAACTCGATACGGACATGACATATAATAAGTAAATCAATTATCATAGATTTCATATCTAAGTGGGCTCTTTATGTCATGTGGTATCCTTATCTCTCGCAAAGTAAGCCCATAGCCACCTATCGTATATCGATGGCAACACACAACTCTTAAAAATAATATCATCAATGTTACTTGCCGGTTTGATGGGTCATTTAGGTAGTGGCACACTAACATACTAACATCAAGAGGAAATCTCAAGTCGTTGATAATACCAAAATATTTCTTTCTCTTATTGCAATTGCAATTCATTAAAGATCAATATAATACATACATCAATAAAGATCAATAATATATCAGAACAAAAACAAGCTCATGGAGACTAACAAGAAGAGGAGAATTGATGGGGCGATACCTACTTTCAAACCTGGCGACTCAATAGTGGTCTGTAATCTCAAAGAAGAAGAGGCATTTCTCAATGGTAAAACTGGTCAATTAGTTGAGTTCTGGCATCGTACCAATCATTGGGAGGTCCGCTATGATGACGACAATCTAAATGACGATGGTGATAATCTGTATATACACTCTAAAAATTTGAAAGCAAACGATGCCAATGGTGTTAACGAGGTGCTGCCTGATAAGAAAGTAGCAGCATCTCTCCCTCTGAAGCCTGGGGATATAGTAACGTTTCAAAATCTCAAAGTAGATATTAGTCTCAATGGCAAAACTGGCCGTTTGGTAGAGTTTGACGGTGATTCAGGGAGTTGGAGGGTCCGTTGCAAGCATAACGGTGAAGAACTGTTAGCAAAAGCTGAACATTTAAAAGCAAAACCCAAGATGATAGAAGTATCAGATATATCAGATCAGGAGAGGAGTAATCTGAGCTGTCCCACTCATATATATGTTTTGATACTTGACGAACACAATCACGGGTGGGGAAGGGGGTACACAGAGGATGGTAAAGTTATTGGTGTTTACATCTCAAAAGAAGCAGCTGTATCAGCATCAGGAGAGGTGGACACAAGTTACTGGAACCTTTGATGAAGCAATCGAACCAGAGAAAGGTATTTACTCAGAGGAAGGATGTTATATAGATAATCGCAACAACCCTCCTGACGATGGTACTCTTATCCAGCTTGGTGGGAAAGATATAGGCAAAGGAGATTACGTCCGCTTGAGAATACAGAAGAAGCCTCTAATGCTTGGTTTGCAGGGCACTTTCTAGGAACGAGTATTTAGATGTGGTGATGAGTATTTAGATGCGGTGACTAGTACAACATGACAAGAGTGAGAGATGACGATGAGAGGAGTAAAGATAGAGTTTTCTGGATATAAGGTATACAGAGATTAACTGTATGTATCTAAGGTATTTGTACAGCGCCACTAAAAGTACACTGAGTATAGACTTCGTTTAGTATAGAAGAGTGTATTCGTTCACTAACCCAAAGAGCCACATACTAACACTCCAACTTCCAACACCACTATTGGATGCGTGCACTCTCATAAAAATGCGGTATCCTCACCACCACCAATTGAAAAAAGGCATTTAAATGATTCAACACTATCCTACTACGAATATATTTTTGTAATATTCCTTTATATATAAGCCGTGGCGAGTAGGTCGTAGAGGGCGGGTGTATCGTTGTTGTATCATATCAATTGTATCCTTATCAATCGAGAGCAAAGAAAGTGAATCTCATTTTTTCTTTACAAGAGTGATTTTCATTGGATAATAAGAGGTGGCGCTTTGGCACATTATTTAGTATTTGAATTTGTGAATATGATGCCAGGTCATTAATGATTATTAAGCCTTAGAGAGTGAAGTGACGGACGCGGCATAGTCGATAGGAGAGTTATTGCCAAGTACAATAATAACATTGCAACACAATGAGTAATAAAGAAAAAGAAATGACAAATAAGGTGGTAGATGCATCATCATCTCTGCTTGATACCCAAGAAGGCGCTGTTATGAATGATTCGCCTGCTAATACCACCACTGATAATACTGCCACTGATAACAGTGATGCTACAGACATATTAGCTACAAATGAAGAAGAAGATACACCGCCGTCAAATAATGATAACATATCAAATAATGCACCGTACACAAATGACAAAGAATTGTTAGGTGAACCTACCACCACAATAGACGGTACACTACAACCACAACCACAAATAGAAGAAGCACCATCATCTCCAATTAAACAATTAATTAATAAATTCAATCAAAGTCAGCAGTCTAATAATAATAATGATAGTATACAATCATCAGCGCCGGCGCTGGCATTGGCAGATAAAGTAGAAAAAGAAGAGGACGTTGAAAATTTAACAGAGGATGAGTATGACCAACTTGATAATGATCATGATGATGCTATGGATGTTGTTATTGAAGAAGATGAGACAGAGGATATAGAGGACGAAGGTATAGCTAAATATGAAGTGAAAGAAGAAGTGAAAGATGAAGAAGGCGAGACTGCTGATAATAGCATTGCTGTTCAGACCGCTGCTGTTCAAAAAGTGGATTTACATTTTTTAGATACCGATAACGAAGATCATACTGTTGCGAATGCAGAGGAGGAAGTGATACAAGCGGCGGCAGATGCTGAGTTGGGAGACACAGAAGAAGAAGTTATCAAAGAGGACTTTGTTGAGAATGCAAATGTTCAAGAAGAAGCTGTACTGTCTCCACAAACTGAGACTGATACTATTGCAGTAGTAACTGAGGGCGTAGAAGATTCCAAGACTACGGAGATCATGCCCGTGTCAATGGAGATGAAAAGTTATACAAACGGAGAAGCAGTAGTCACTAATAATACCGCCGCAGCTTCATCGCCTGTTATTATAGAAGAGGCCACTCCTCTGGCAAGAAGTTCTCCTACCAAAGACAATGAAAATGAAATTACTAGATCCGAATTTATCCGATCTATATTCATTAAACGGATGCAAGAGAGTAGTAGTAATGATCAATTGGAGAAACAACAGACTAACAATGGAGTGAATTACTGCAATGGCAATAATAACATTGAATCTCAACCACCATCACCTACTGAAATGTATAGTGCCGGGTCACAATCATCGGAGGTTTGGTATGATAATAATCTTGATAATGATGATCAACAACAACAACATAGACGCAAGAAGTATAAGACAGTGTTTGGTGGATTTGATAAATGTTTGGTTGTCAAAATTGTATTGGGTCTTATTTTAGTAATGGGGATTGTATTGGGAACTCGAGGCAATGGTAGTAGTGACAATAACAATGTTGATGAGAATGGGAATACATCGAATTTGAGTGAGCTTGATAGTGTGAATGTGGATCAAGAGACAGGTGAAACTTCTGTAGTATCATCGACTACTGTATCACCAGTAGATCAATCTACCACTACGATAGATGAAGATGAGATCTCGTCTCCAGCCTTGACACTTCTTATTCCAGCTACAGAGGTACCAACATCCAAGCCAACATTACAACCCTCCTCATTTCAGTCGACTTCACCAAGCTTAAGTGTATCACCAACGAATCGTCCAACTCCAAGACCAACACTACCGCCTACTAATCCATTCACATTTTACAGTTTCATCGCCGAGGACTTTTTACGAGATGAAAGATCAAATGAAGCATCAGGTGCTGAGCTTTCACCGGATGGTTCACATCTCATAGTTGTTTCTGATAATGGGAAGGTCTTTTTCTTAAATCTACTTGACTATACATCAGGACATTGTATGGTTGATTTAGATAAGAATGATGATATTGATGGTATGACTGATTTTGAGGGTGTGGCAATTGATCATAACGATTGGTCTCCAAACAATATGCAGGCGTATATAGTCCATGAGGGAAACAAGGATGAGGAACCATATCTATTCAAGATCAAGTATACATATGATTCAACTCTTGGTACATGTTCCATAGATGTAATAGATTCGACATCGCTGTATTGGGCATTACCATGCTTGACAGACTCGAATGGTATTGAAAGTCTTACATGGAAGGAAGGTACTACCAATCCAGCACAGTTTTATGCTGGTTTGCAAGACACAGGCAAGCTATACGAAGTTAGTTCAGATGGCACAGGTAACGGACGTTGTCATGATGGAGGACTGGGCATTGATGATCTTAGTGCATCAAGTTATGATGGTCGATATCTATGGTCATTCTATGGCGAGACTGGTAAAATTGTTGTTATCGATCCAGAACGGAATGATTGTACATTGGCAACATATGACATGCCATCGGAATATGATAAGGAAGGACTTACACTTGATAAAGAACGTGGTTTGGCTTATGTAGCTGTTGATGAAACTGGTGGTAACAACCCATCCCTCGTCGCGGTTCATAACTTTACATATCCGACGAATCTTGAGACGGCAGCATGTATCAAAAGTGGAAGTAGTATGAGAGTTTGCCCTGCCTTGTGTAAAGAGCCAATTTAATAGCTGATGAGAGTAAACATAAACTGCAATTTATGAACAAGTCTATTATATCTCATCAACAACCTCATTCTTCATCTGTCCGTCTTCTATGAGCTTGTGCATTGATCTAACTGCAGATCAATGAATAACATAATACATCTTAATAATATCCCATTTATGAAAGACTCCCAACTACAATGAGTGGGAAGTGGGAGGCGTCAAACAAGAGTACGTCTTCTATTGTTGCAATTATCAATTATCTCATCTCTGTATTGAATAACGCCAACCAAATGCCATCGTTTGAACGTACTACTACCCGTGAGGCGTCAGTATCGCCGACAAGAGTGAACGATTCCAAGGATGAGGAGCTAGGTAAGTTTTGTGAGATTAGATGTACGTGACTATTATTTGACTTAGTTGGTTGAGGTTGGTTGATAAGTACCTGAATTTAACTGTCTATGGATACGTTCGTATCATTCAATATCTTACAAATATAAATAATCAAACAATATAATAATAAATAGAAATGCGCACAACACAACTAAACGAAGAGAAGACACATCAAAGTACAACAGAAACAAATAAAAAGGAATTATTACAACAGAAACTTGATAGGTTACGTTCATTGAAGGATGAAATTGCCAAGGATGAATGGATGTTTCAAGATGATACTAAGTAAATAATTATTAATGATAGTCTGCAGTGTTTGTTAGTTAGTTATGTGTGTGTATATATGTGTAAAAAGAGAAATAGAAAGAGAGATGAGATTATTAAATACCATTCCAAGAGCTAGATACAGCAGGTTATTATTTACCAAGCATGTCATAATATTATATATCATTATTACACATATGCATATGGTATACATTTTAAGGGGCGGGATATTTTTATTATGAAAAAAATATGAAAAGAGAAAACAACGTCTCATCCTTCACAATAAAAGAAGGAATAAACATTCATCAACATTCATCGTTCAACTAAATAATCAAAGATGAAGAAAGGCAAGGACAAAGATGGTGGCAACAGTCATGGTGCTACCAATGAAGATCTTGAAATACTTCGAAAGGAGTATCGTAATATGCAAGCCAATCGTAATGCTTTTGCACACGAAAGTGATATGGTACGTTAGTTTTTACTTGTAACAACTTTACAATGCTCTTCACAACATCATTAAATCACACACCTATACATCACTACAACACATTCATACATATAGATACTACGAAGGCAACAACAGACGCTTGACAAACTACGTGCCGAGAATGAAACACTCAAAACAGACGTGGCAAGGTTACAAACACGGAATATGTCACGTCCAATTAATGCCTTTGAACAATCACAATTAGATCGACTATATAAAGAATTAGATAAATACACTACATTAGTTGATACCGAGAAACATAAATCAACAGTAATGACGAAAGAAATAACAACATTACGTGATGAGATATGGAATGCAAGGAGACGTATGGGAGGAGTGAATGCAGCCGCGAATAATCAAAAGGTTGTTGAGAAACAGATACGTTTACTTGAGAATAAGTTAGATCAGGCACTTGTTAAGTTTAACAAGTGTGTTTCACGTAATAAGAAGTTACGGGAAGAGATTGATGGTTTGAGAGGTGAGAGGGTGACGTTTGAGAAGGTTTACAAGAAAGTTGAAAGGGTATGTTGCTTGTTCGTTTGTTTGTTGACTTGTACTACCCATTCTCACACGACCTCTTCAACCACACTATAATTAAAAGGACTTAAGAGAAAAGAAGAAACAAATGGCAATAGTGATTGAACAATCGAATCAATCATATGAACAACGAGATAAAGCACAGCTTGAAATTGCTGCCATTGAACGTCTCAATCGGAAGGAGGAGGATGCCTATCATCAACAGATTAGTGATTTGAGTGAAGAACTTGAAATGATTAATGAACAGTTACTCAGTTCAACGAAGCGGAATCAAACAGCCGCGGCCGTAGATCCGATTGAAGAGGAAAGGAAGGCCGCTCAGCGGAGGGAAACTATCCGAGCAAATGAGATTGCACGTGCTGAGGAAGAGTATGCTCAACAACGGAAGGAGAAACTAGAAAATTATGAGAATGTATTCCATCAAATATCTTCCGCAACTGGTATCTCTGACGTCGATGAGCTGGTCAAGTCATTTATTGATAATGAAGAACATAACTTTTCACTTTTCCGGTACTCCAATGAACAAGCGGGAGAGATTGAACGTCTCGAGGAGGAGATACAAGCTTTGCATGAGGAGGAGATGAGGTATAAGGAACGGTTGAATAATGATAAGGATGGACATAAGGAAGAGATTGTCAAATTAGAGAATGAGATTAAGTCTGTAGATGAACAGACTGAAGCCTACGGATTGAAATGCAATAGTTATCAAAAGATACTTGATGAGGTTAAAGATGAAATCAAGGTGAGAGAGTTGTAGCTTGTTTATGATCGTCCTTTTCAGATCGTAATCATTTACATCCCCATCATTCAACAATAGTTGCTCCTCATTAGATTAGATTGCAAGTTTGAAGAGGAGGAGGGAGGTGGAGTATCACTCACAACAGACAATATTCTTCATTACCTTGGAATCATCGAAGAGAGGACAAATGAAATCATCTCAAAGTATCGAAACATGAAGAAGAGAAGTAATTCCAAGGAGGTAGATGAGGCCTTGGGGGCTCGTCCAATTGGCGGAACTACTTCTGGTGCTCCAAGAGTATTTGTCCCTCGCCTACTTGACTTCCACTCAAGTGACGATGAGAGTTGTGCTGATCAAGATACTTCGTCTTTGATGCCTGTACATCGCTCCGAGATTAATTATAATAAGATTGCCAAACGAGCATCTGCCATTGGCTCAATGCCCAGACGAAAGACAATGGGAAGGAGAGGATCATCAATGTTTGTACCTAATAGAGGACGATCAACATTGATGTCGTCATAAAAGTGTAGTTGTATCGAGTTCGTACCAGATCTTTGTGATAGGATATTTCAAGTTTTAATTTGGAATTGGAAGTGCAACTACGTACAAGCTTTTGGACATAAACATCACCATACTATTGCAAAGGAAAGAGTAACTACTTTTGTCTATTTACACACTCTTTTCCCTTAAATAATATAACATTGAGTAGTTACTCATGTATAACACAAGTATTAGAATGGCCACACCATGTTCACATGCAATTAACTGTGAAAACTTTAACTTGTACTACAACTCAAGGCAGATATTTCTGGTGAGGCAAGTGGAGGAGTGAACGTGATAGTCAGTTGGGTATGCCAAAGCTCATCATCCCCCATGCAGGCTAATCTGAGGAATGGTGAAATGCCTAAACCTAATCGAATGGTGTGTCATACATGAAGATTCCGATCAATCTATTGGTGGTAAGAAGTAATAGCGGTATTGTATAGATATTTAGAAGTAGTAAAATGGTAGTCTATTAATCCGAGCTTTATTCTGTAGTATGAAAATAAACTTCCGTCTGTAAAGGAATTATGATGCGGTCATTCCCGAAGCGGCTAGGAACAATCACTTTGCTGCGGTGAACTATACGTGGCTCGATACTCTCATCTTCCCAGTAGATGGTGTAGCACTGAGTTTCTATATTCCACGATCTAATATCTCCAAGCCTTGGTACCCCATTTTCCCCGATCAAATTTCTAATTGTATAGAACTCTGCCTCTTCACAGTATATTCTATCTCCGAGGTCTGCAGTAATATCTGAGTTTTTATCATGGCATATAACAGGAGTTCCAAGTGCAAAGATTATATCATCGGTGGATAGAGACAGTGTTTTTGGACCATCCTTAACAATGCATTTCTCAAAGCAGCCGTCATATTCAATAAAGCGGTAGCGTGATGCAGGCACTAAATCTTGATTATACTCTCGGAAAGAAAGGGCCTGGAAAGACTGGTAATCACCAACTTCATTCGATGTAATAGATACAGCACGACACATGTAAATATCCTTTCTATAACCGATAGCTTTAGTAATCACATGATCAGCCCCGTGATTTTGGAGAGAAATATTATCTAATTCTGATAATAAACGTTCAGCTTTTACGCCATGGTGATGGTTCTTGAGTACATCGATATATCCCAAACCAGATTTAATTGAACCAACCGATGTTTTAGATATTCTCAAAGCTTGTTCATACATCCGTTCCGTTTGTTTTAGCAAACTAACTTTGGCACCTTGTCCAATTTTTGTTTTTGTTACTGCAATAAGCCCTTTTGTTGTCACAACAGCATCGTGATGATTATTTGCCATCGACACTTCAAGACTCTTTTCTAGAAGTTTTAGTGCTTCTGTATACTTTTCTTGATCTCCTGCTTCAACAATCATACACCCAAGTATTTCATATGCATAGGCCTCATAAACTCGGACATCGAAACTGATCTTGATACGCCTCAATGTCATGTGCCTTATTTTGAGAAGAATAGAGTTGGCAACTTGCTCAGCCTCTTTGGTTTGACTTGGACTACGATCATTGTTATTTGATGTTAGAGATTCAAGTCTAGCAACTTGTGCAGCCAAAATCTTCCTGTGATCTCGTGAGTAATTTCTCTCCACAAATGTAACATACTTCTTTGACATACTAATTGACAAGTCGTTCCTGTAATGCTGGTGACAATTTGGGCAGGTGTCCCAGGGATCTTTTCTCGCTTTGCATCACTCATATACTTTTGTTCTGCATATTTGACAGCACATGATAGGTGCACATAACCAGCACTACCCCTACACGAACAATCTCTCATAACTTCTCCACCCAATTCATCTGGACCATCATCTAAACAAATATAACATGTCGGTGTATCATCTTCTTTTACAACATTAGTCTTTGGTGGTGGTTTCAATTGCAACTCTCGATTGGCAGCAATACAATCGGTACATCTTCTCTCGTATTGTTTTAACTTCCACTGTTTCTTACTAAAATTTGATTGAGGTAATTCATTGCAACATGCCGCACAAATCTTCATGGTTTTATACTGTGTATTATGATTATGTTGTGTAATATCGAATAGTTTATTGTTATCCAACAATAAGTAAGGTATTATTTTTATATAAAGATACCTTGTTAGCGCCGCCCTAACTCTTATAAGCAACTACTGCAACTCTTTTATCGTAGATGGCTCTAGAGCTCTATCTTTTGATTTGCATTTTGTTGTTGATTGCCGAGCTGAGTGTTTGTTATTGTGTTGTTGACTTTATTTTTGATTGTTGTCTGTGTTGTTTCACTTTATTGGGAGTCTTTGATAATTAAGTGGGAAATCGTGAAGAACTGATTACTCAGTAATCTTCAGTAATCTTGGAGAGATATCAGTATGTAGAAGCAAGAAGCCTGCAGCTGCCGCGTAACAATATCACTTATCCTGGTTGGTTGATATATCACTGTGCATCGATTGATAGTCAATGGGATAGTAGTCTTGAAGCAGAAGAAATACATTTCAATCTAAGGGATTTATCCTCACACACACTGTAATATACAAACAGGCAACTCTCTAGAGATATAACGTCTTCTCATCTACCTTCTTCTACATACCTACAGCATTCGAAAGATAGTGAATGAGTTTATAAACAGCATATACTCAAACTTCCATACTAATATGAGCAGTTCGCAGCTTCGAAGATACATCACCAACACTATATTGACATTACCTCCAATTATATATGTTAGAGATAACTTCTATTCACTTTACCGTGTTGACGGATCATCAATGGAACCATCACTATTACATGGTGATATAATACTAGTTAGAAAAAGTGATATATATCCAGATAGATTGTGGAGAAAATGGACATCAGTAGCGAACTCATATGAAGAAGAACACGTTCATCAAAACGCTCTTAAGGTAGTAGCATTAGATGCATCATCCGGGGTACCTTTAGGAGATACAATAATAGCCAAAACTTTCTTGAAACCACCAACAATACATGAATTGGGATCAGTTATTGTATTTAAAGCACCAGATGCAAGTAAATATCCAACATCAGAGTTTAGAGTTAAGAGGGTAATAGGTTTGGGAGGCCAGATTTGCAGAGCATCAGACAATTATCATCGGTTAGAAGAGGTACCACCTTTTAAACTATGGATAGAAGGAGACAACAAAGAAAGCTATCCTAATGACTCAGTGGATTCTAGAACGTACGGACCAATATGCAAAAGAAATGTTATTGGTATAGCGGAACGAATCGTTTGGCCTCCGTCCAGATGGGGCATAATATCAAAAAGTGTAACACCAACACGATCTTGGTGGACATAACAGATTCAGATGGTTGACAAATCAGTTTACTTAAAGAGAAAGTATAGTTAAGTTATGAAGCTTTCCTCTTAATGATCACAAATGGCCATACCAGATATCTTAAATGTTGCTCCACCAACTAGTTCAAATGTAATCTTGACATCATTACCGACTGATACTCCATCTCCTTCCAGTTTCATCTTGATATTGTAAGTTTCACTAGTCTTCTTATTATGTGTTCCTTCGATATCTTGTTTAGCCAATATCTTATCACCAGATGACACCTCAACTCGTAGCATACTACCTTCCCACTTTTCACCATAAGATCTCATTATCATCCAAGTTACTGCTCGTATAGGCTGAGATATCTTTTTGAATTCTAATGTGAATTTCGACCCTATACCCGAAGACGGTACCCAACCTAACTTATTATTGTCATCTGCTGCACTCCAACCTTCATTGGATGTTATATATGGTTTGATTTTATCAGTTATTCGTTGTGGATTATCCAATCGTCGTTCTAGATTGGCTACCCAGGAATAGAGACATGGCTTGGGAAGTGATTCATGACCCATATTGTTATCGTTGATTTGGCCAAGAGATTTACATTCATCACTAGTCTTCCACAAGTTTGCATTGGCATTACTATCATCTTGCCATAGTTGTGTTACATGTTCCAAGGATAGACTCTCGGTAAGTGGCGGTGGTATCCCTCGAGGCTTTTGTCTTGGTCCACCTTCGAGTTGCTTCGAATCTCGTAATGACGGTAGTCCATTCAACTTTGAAGACTTGTAGCCATAATCCCAAACACCTTTACTTATACCCTCAACTCCTGCATGATGTCTACGATGTCTTATTGATGATTCTCCTTTTAACGAATGATCAACAGCAGGAGGTAAACTGCAATACGTTGTAACCAAGTTCATCAAGTTAAAAGCTACTACCCAAATCATACTGATATGCATACCCATGTGGGGATGTACTGCTCGGTCATATGTGCCTTTTTCATACCAATGACTACTAAACCACCATTCCTTTGTGTCACCATAAACTATATCTCTAACGGCATCCCCATATGACATACTTGCTATACCATAATACCCAGACATTAAGTTGATAACCTGTGGTGATAATAGTGTAGTCATTATTTCATTCTGTTCATTGCCCAGGTAGTCATCAAGATAAATCAATAATGGTGGCGCATGTCTACACCCTGCCTTGGGTGTTAATACCTGTCGAATAAACTCTTGACTCAATTGCAACACACTTGTATGCAATGATATATTCTTAGCAATTGCATCCTGTACTGAATTATAATGCATATCATTCGTGGCATATGCATTAATAACAATATCAGGATATGGCACATCACCGGGTAGTAATGAATAATCCCACATTGTTATACCACTTTCGGTATTCGTCCCACCCAATGCAAGTGTGTGAAAGTCTATTAGCTCATATCCAAGGAATAGTTGAGAGAAGAAATAACTCAGTCGACCTGGCCAGGCGCAATTCCTTCTTGAATACTTGCCAGTAGCCGATGTGACAGGATTGATATGACAAACCACACCCATTGTTACTGATCCACCCATTACCAATACATTTAGCTTTCTTGGTAGTTTCGTATTAGTATTAATACGTTTCATTATCTCTTCTGGTACTACATCTTCATTTGACTTGAGATTCTTTTCCTTCTTATAATTATCAACCTCGCTTTGAATAGCCACTAATCTCTTATATAATATATCTAATGATCGTTCCACCGGTGTCCAATCTAATGGTAATGTTTTGATACTCCGTTGTAATCGATCAGGTGTCATAATGTTAAATAATTGAGCAGTAAAGTCACGAAAGATGTATTCCTGTGAATCAGCTGAGTGTTTCGATGCATTGAATATTGATGATAGATGAGAAGACCAGAGTGATAATGTTGTTGGTGTTGGCTTTGGTAGAATTGAGCATATATCTTCCTGTTGATTGTCTTTTACATTGTTGTTGTTGTTGTAACTTTGTAATAATTGCTCTCGAAGATACTGAGTACTAGACGATGATTCAGAATGTGAATCACCACTGCCAGTATTATTAACAAGACTACTATGCTGCTGAAGCTGTGATATCTGAGACTGCAATTCTGACATCTTTTGTTGCTCCTCTATCAATCTACTTTGCAATTCCTTTACTGAAGATGATGGTGCACCTCTTATACTTTCACTCAATGCATTTTGCAAACTACTACTACCACTCGTCTGACGATCATGTTGTGAGGTAAGCTGTGCCGTTGATATCAATAATGCTATAAATATACCCGATAGGAATATTGCAGTATGTGATAGGATGGATCTAAAGCTTGCGCTCATAATGGAGGAGGTTATTAATAATACTTATGGGTGGAAATAATATGTTGGTATTATTTATATGTTGGTATTATACCACTCACCCAACCAGTATTATTATCAACTTTTGCTATGCATTCAACATCAAACAGAGGAGAACTCAATCAACAAGAGGAGAACTCGACAATAGCCGTCAGTTTATGGGAACAACTAACAAAATAATTCATATGAGTCATGCTGAGGATACCGGCCACCATATAAACCACCACCAATTGAAAGCCTTGACTGAATCTACATACTAATTGCCCATGCACTAACTGCTGTATTCTCTGGGGCACCATGCAGTAATATGGTGCATAGATAGTTCATTAAGAGGCATGACGGCACGAATGTTGTTCATTCACCACAATCCGGTATCCTTGATGCTCAAAAGTACTTACCGTATGTACTGTAGTATCATAGTATTTGTTATATTGTGTGAAGTCAGCGTGGTATAAACTCGAGAATCATTAAGAAGTTGCATTAACATATTTTAACGATGCCTACTAGAATTGATGTGGCCGCCAAGGCCGCACACAAAGAGATTAATGAGATAAAGAATAATATCAAATCATCTTTATCAACGGCAATGGTCGGTGGCAATGGCAATACTAACGAAGAACAGCAGCAGCTAATCTCACCCTTATTTCGAGATGAGGTACAACATCAGGAGATGCAATATCTTGATGGGTTGTTGATGGAGGAGAATAAAAAGAGTAGCGAGGAGGTTGATGGTAAGAAGAAGAGTGAACCGTCTCCTGCTTTGCAACAAGAACAGCATCAATCACAGACTCAGTATCAATCTAAAATCGCTTCCATATTGAAACCATTTGATTACAAAGATGATGACGAGAAGAAGAAGAAATTACAACACTTGGATGATAAAAGGAATTGCAGTGCTAATCAGAATGATATACCGAAGTCACAAACTGATAATAGCAACAGCTATTTCAGAGTTGGTGCATGTAGTACTAATAGCAAATCAACAGCAGCAAGTAATCAACAAAAGACTATCAGAAACAAAGTTCGTGGTACACTATCTAATCTAATCCACCGCAATAATCAACCTAATAAGAAAAACAAACAACGGCAGCATAGTAACAGCAACAACAAGAAGAAATCATACCGTACAACAACAGCCACGCCATCAAGGAACAAACGAAGAAGTCAAATGCTAAACTTTAAAGGTACACAAAGGAGAATTATAACCAAAATGATTAAACTTGGTAGGAAGTGTACACGTCACTTTACATCGATTAAGCATACTATTAAGAATGTAGTTGTACAGGCTATACATAAGACACATTCAATGTTGGAACAACATCAGCATAATAGCTCGAATGGAGTTGTTGATTTGTCACAACGTACGATGGGCAGTGCAAGAAGATATGGGGATAAGAAAAGAGACATGGTTGATTCAAAAGGTAAAGGATCTAGTGCTTCACACCAGAAACCCAGTGTGCCACCAAATAAGGCATTTTATCTGACACCAAATGGCTTTGGCTGCTAGTATGGCTTGACAGCGGTGCAGGTGGAGACAGACCTTTGCACACAGCTACGAAGATCAGAAGTCTTTCTTAATAGAAAGAGCTAGCTTTCCTTTAAAGTTAGTCATTTACTCTTAAGTTACTGCCATCTTCTCCTAGAAATATATTCCAATACAACCCTTTTCTTAGTTCTCTGGCAATCCTACTTTTGCAAACTACTATAATCTAGCGCTGCATACTTTGAAAAGATGTCAAGTAATGGCTCTAACACTTGCCCACGAGCAACATCCTCGGAAATACTTTCAACTTGCAAACTAATCACGGGATCATGTAAGCTCTGACGTATCATGAAGAAGCCACCTGATGATAGTCGTGCCCGGACACCTTCCTTATTATCCTCATCAAATGTCCAATCTTTTGATTCGTTGCATAAGTCCTTCAATGATTGGGATACCTGTTGAAAGATGTTTGTGGTAGTCTCTAATGAACCATCAGTAGCTTGTAATCTAAATTCTTCAACGTGGGGCATTTCATCAAGGTCAGAAATCAAGTCTAGTAGACTACCCTTTCCGGAAGCTTTGGCACGGGCAAGTAAACCAATAATCTTCACAGCAGTGTATGTCCCGTCATCTACGTATCCATTCTCCTTCATTGCACAATGTCCTGACGTTTCAATGGCTACTTCTGCATTAGCCTCGCCACTTGCTGTTAATTCCTCGGCCTTGCTAATGACATTGGCATAACCTCGTAAATATCTATAATGCTTTAGACCTAAGGTACTTTCCAAGAACTTGTTTAAGCCCTCGCTTGTGGTTGAGTCGGTAACGAATGTACACCCTGGCGATGATGTGCTAAACATGACACCTAATAGAGCAATCAATCGGTTGCCACTTAAAGGTTCATAGTTGGACCTCTTTCCATCTTTACCAATGTCCCGAGGTAGGACAAATCCTGCCCTGTCAGCACTGAAGTATACAAGGTGGTAGATGAATATGTGTTGATGAGAAATATAAGTATAAGATACAAGGATTCATTCTCGATAACATAAAACAGACATACATACTCACTCGGTATCAAACATAACGCCAATGTCAGCATTAGTAGCCTCACATACTCTCCTTGTTTCATCAACCATCTCCTTTTTCTCAGGGTTAGGTACACCAAATGATTCAGGGAAGGCTCCATCGGGTGTCAAATGAATAGATGATTCAACATTCGCACCTAACTCGTCAAGTATGTCATTAAAGAAGTATCCTGAACCTTTCCCAGGGTTGACGACAATGTTCAGCCCAGCTAATGGCTTATCATCCTCTCCGCCAACCTCACGAATGATAGCTTGTCTAAGTGTATCCTTGTAGTAAGGCAAAAAGTCAACAAGTTTCGAACAGAGAACACCACTATTACCACTTGATGGTGGCAATAATCCCATATCATACCAGCCACGTGCCTCATTCTGTGCCAGCACAATCAATTCATCAATATTTGAAGAAGATAACCCACCAACACCCTTTGCAAAGAATTTCATACCATTCTTTTCCTCGGGTAAATGACTTGCAGTTATCTGTATTGCTGCTTCACATTTTGAAGATTTGACATACTCATACATACTTGGTGTATTGGTAATACCTGTATAGAGTACACTAACTCCAGATACACTCTCGGCACCTCGTGCAAATGAATCTGCTAATCTTTCACCATGAACTCTTGGATCTCTTCCAATACAAATTGTTAAATCACTACCACCATCAACTCCACTTATATTCTTTTGCAATAACCAATTAGCAAATCCAACACCAAAGCAATAACTAGCAAACGGCGTTAATGCCACTCCACCCGTACTTTCCTTGAATTGTTTAATCAAGTGTGATATATTCATAATCGTACCGCCAGTATTGCCATTTTGAAGTGTTTGGTATGTACCTCGTAAGTCTGGAAGATGCGCGTTTAGTTTATGAAGATGAAGAAAGAAGATAATAACTTTTGTTAGTACATGACATTTGCAAAGACAATCAAACAAGGCAAATTAAGTTCATATAAAGCACACTGTAGGCACTCGCTTATGGTAATAAAGGCTTTGACGATGAAGCGTAATAGTACACCACACTTCTCCGTCTTAAATGGTGCTACTATCATAAGCGAGTGCCTACAGTGTGATATAAAGTAGCCAAGCCACCGAGTTTTCATATTGAATTCATGAATTCAAATGATGAAATAATACTAACGCGGACTTTCCTGAGCCTGATTTTAATTCAGATAGTGAGTTCAGTATTGTTAATAGTGATGGCGGTGTGTTGCCTGCATCAATTTCAGATGGAATGAATAGATCCTTTTCTAGTGATGTTTGGGTGTTTGCTGCATTTGATATTGATACTGATTGAATGGAGGTAGCATATCTTTTGTTGTGTAGGACATTTGATGTGAATGCAAATGTCAAACCATTTTGACCGACGACGAGCGTTGATAGTACGATGAGAGCATTCGTAAGATGAATCATGATGGTAGGCTAATAAATATATTATGACAGACATACAATTTTGATGGCAAAAATGGCAAAACAGATGGCGGTTGATTCTTAGTGTAGGTCTCCTAAGAATTAGCCTCATATCTCTTTGGTCGGACAACTCAAGCGGGGGAAGATTTGTTTAGTTCTAATTCCCATGGTTTAGTCCACAGTTGGCAGTCAGGTAGGATTACTATTTGAGCATGTTCTAAAGATAGTAAAAGTACTGAATGGATGTAACGAATCCTAAAGTTTAGGAAGAAGTAGTAGAGAGATAAGAAAGAACTGACGACATGTATGAGTGAATATCTTCTTCCACTAGTTTGATGTTTAACCTTTACCTAATGGATGTTCAAGCATATTGTTTCAACCCCATGCATCCAAATCATCATCTCCTCCATAAGATATATTCTTTGATATTCTATCAACTTTATCCTCGTTATCATCTTTGTTATCATTATCATCTTGGGCACCGCAACTTGATTCTCTGTATTGCAGGCACCACCCCCCCCAGATTCAGCTCGTCAACCCAAAATCAGGATGAAAATGTGATTCAGGATAGTACTAACTAGGTATATTAGGCCCCACTTACATCAAGTAATAGTAGTCAGTTACAATTCTATTCTTTAACTATTACTTCTCATTAGCGCTTTCTTGACCTACCATAACCATCTGCCTCGACTCTATTCAATTGACGCTTCCTCTTCTTCTTCTTCTCTTTTGACTTCTCAACAAAGTTGGTTTGGGAGCTAGTCATTGGAGGTGTAATGTTTTGACTTAGACAATACTTACACATCGGCAATGGAGTTCTCCCGCCACACTCAATCTTCTCTTTGATTTGTTCGGTAGACATGATATCTTCATCATTGCAGCATACACTGCATATACTCTCATTATATTTGGATGACCGACGGGCAAAGGTATAGTATTGACTCTCAACCATCTATGCAAAGACGGACGCAGTTTGTTGAGTACGGTTTGTATTGTTGGTGGTTGGTGTACTAATTGAAACTAATACCTCCAATGGATTAACTACACGACGTGTTGATAATAGAGGGAGATCCAATAACGCTTTAAGATCCACATCTTTACTTGATACAACTTTTGAGATATCATGATCAGCGCTGAATTGCAAATCTTTGCAATTGTTATTCACCTCACGTTCAATCAATGCACGTAAAGTGATAGATCCTCCATCGTCTGCAACAGCAAACGTGTTAAGGATAGGTTTTGTGGTACCAAAACTATAAACTCTAAGATGAGCAATGATGTTATTGTTGGATGCAGATAGCGACGACATAATAATGACGATGACAATATAATAAGTTGTTGATATGATGGATGATGGACGACGATGCTGTAGTTGTTGTTCCAAAAGAAATGATTTATTGATGCATGTAGCATCGGTAGTGTATTTGTAATGAGTCAATTGCAATAGATGACGTTATAAAACATATGACTCATACGAAGAGTTGTTTGTGAATAATATGGATAGATAATGATAGAAAAAATGAGTATATAAGGCGCCTTTTATATCCAAACGGCCGGGTTTACGGGAATTAACTATATGCTTATCTCATCCTGTGCACCCCCCCACCCCCCCCTCTTCACAGATTTGGGTGCCTGCAATACAGAGAATCAAGTTGCGGTGCCCCTTCTTTGTCGTCAATATCTTCTATGGTATCCTCAATGATATCGTTTGCATTTATCTGAGGAGGGCTCAACTCAAATCCTTTGGGTACAATCATCAATGACAGTCCTGACATTTCACAATACTGACGAAATGGTTCGAACATGGTCTCTTCGGGCTTGATATTAATAGAGAAGTTGATGCATATGATGTGAGCAAATGTTAGAGGATGCCGAAGAGAGAGTATGAAAAGATCGTCTATCTACACGTCTCAATATGTTTCGCCAGACAAGCACACATCGACACCTTCCTATATATGTTAATAAACAACACTCTACTCACGCTAGGCTCAGCAAAGTCCAAATCTTGTTGTAGCATTCTACTAAATTGTATACAATCACTTGAACTTTCAAAAGCTAAAATCATATTCTCCCCCGAATCCACGGGGTATTCAATTGTATGAACATGTTGCTTTGGTGTATCTGGATGGAATAATATAATATATACTGATTCTGGTATGATTCTTTCTTCATCTGTATACTTTGATTGTTCTAATAGTAGATCGGCATATTGAGTATCTTGCTTTTGTATTCGGTTGCGGAGGCTGCTCATATCTAACGAAGAGGCCGATGTATCATCATCATCATCATCTAATGTAGAAGCTAATTGAATGTTACTATTCCGTATCCTCGTCGTCTTGTTAACAATTTGATGCTGTGATGTATACGCCGCATGATATTGTGATGTTTTCATTTTTGATTGAGGTATAAACCCAAATGCATGGATTTGAATAAGACCGAAGAATATTGCAAAGGTTACTATCATCTTCTTATTCTTAGCAGATACAGTAGTTGGATTGATATGGTAGGAGGGATATATGTGAGCTCAGACATTAATACAATATTGATGAGTTTTTGACACTGCTGAGGGCTTGAGAGTTGCTTGATTTGATAATTGAGAGTGGTATCCTTAGCAATTGCAATCTTCAAATACAAATAACGTCTAACTCACTGCCGAAGACAACAACAACAACAATTAATGTATGATAATATATGATGAGCTTGGTTGTGGTCAGAGATTTGATGCGGCTCTCTCAATAGTGGTGGTCTTGTGGCGATGTTCATAAAGATACCATCGCGACCCCCGAATGTTTGACAGCCTCTCTTACCCCTTCTTCTAACTTCTATCGTCTAATTCCATGATCGTACACTTCTATTGTGCTTTTGCCTCTGTGTCCTCGCCTCAATCAAATAAGTAGTCATGGATTCATACGATGATGGTAACACCGATGATCAAAATCTATTCAGCTGTGCAATATGCGGATTAACCGAGGGTGATTCGTCAAACTTGACGACACAGAATACATTGCAAACTAATGCCACTGTTGGTTGTGGTCATCAGTTGTAAGTAGTTTTAATATGGATGTTGTATTGTATGAGTATGTGGTATACTATTTGTGTGGTATATATATATATTCCTATGATACGTTTGCAATTATCATCATAGTTTATATCTCTTTTCTCACACGTTCATATATTATATGTAATAATACAAAACAGCTGCACATCCTGTGTTGAAAGAGAATTATCAAGACGTAAAACATTCCCTTGTCCAATATGTGAAACTATTGTCAAACGCGTGACATTATCAACACGCACATTAGATGATGTACAGTGTGAGAAGGATACTAGTTGGAGACGCAGGATATTGAAAATGTAAGTTTTGTTCATAATATATGTTGATTGATGTGCACATACTATGATTTGCATGTTACTCTAAGTCTAACACAAATTGCAACACTATTATTCTCTATTACTATCGGGGTATAGTTATAACAAGGCTGAATCCGATTTTCCAACATTATTAGAATACAATAACTACTTGGAAGAAGTGGAAGATATAAGTAAGTTTTGTTTTGAATTGTCTTTCTTATATGAGGTTTGAAACTTTAAACCACTCAACTCTGTATTGCCCCTCCCAATAACAATACAACACATCACACAACAAAAATAATAGTATTTAGTATAGTTAATGAAGAACCAAATGCAGAAGAAGCCAAGGCAAAAGTAAAGTCATATGAGGAAGCTAATCGATCACAAATTGTCATACGTCAATCACAACGTGCCGATGAAGAACGATGTATAGCCGATCGTATTGCCTCTGAACAACGTGAATCTGATCGACGTAAACGTGAATTTAATGAAATTGAGAAGGCAGTATCAGTAGCCAAGCAAAAGTATAAACAGGAAACGACTGAGGTAATGTTAGGTGAACGTGATCAGGTATCAGCTGAGGTTGCTGCCGCACAAATGCTTGGGTATAGAAATGAACTTATTAGACAACAACGCGGTCGAGGTGGTAATGCAGGTGGTAATTCCGGTGACGGACCAAGAGTACGTGAACCCGAGGGTGGGTTGGTGAAGGATAAGTTGAAGGATCGGGAAATGTATAGAAAGAGACAAGCCGCGGGGGGTGGGGTTACTAGTGATAATATCGCAGTGCAAGAGAGGGATTGGCAGTTTACTATTGCTTCTTTATTTGCACGGCCTCATACTCAATGATTTTCTAGTTGTAGTATAACACTAAGATGATGAATTGTTGCACGGGAAATAACAAAGTGGTTACATTTAGCATAATTCCTAGTGGGTATCATATAGCAATAACGCCAACACCACAAAAGAGAATTCAATATAGGCCTAAAGATTGAGCAGATTTCGTAGACGTTCGTTTTCCAATCGGAGCTTGCCAATCTCATATTGATAATACACATTATCCTTTTGACAGACCCTGAGTAGGCTTGAAATACTAGAACTTTGAGCACATAGATCTGGTCTTGCGTTGACGATACGAAAGAAGGCTTCAAGGTCACCCCCAATCAAAGATAGTACTTGAGGCAGAGCAGCTACATCAATTGAAGCTTCTCCTATATTGAAATTGCCTCGGGTATGACCCCTAATGATCTTAACCTGAGCTTTTCTTCTCGGTCCTTCATAGTCATAGTTTGTACAGTGTGATGAATGCAGTAATTGTGCTAGATTCTCGCCGAGACACCGATTATATAATGCATCTAAAGGATTGATGGTATCTTCAGAATTAGATTGAATGTCAAAGGACTCCCTCATCTCTTCAGGATCTTGAAACCGATGTGGCCCAATGCTCGAGAGAGTGTGGTTGGAGTTTAATGCATTATCAATGGAAGACGTGTCACAGATGAGTTGCAATACACACGGCAGCACCCTGCTCCACCATTCTTCATCGGCAGGTTCCGGTCGAACGACTTTTCTTCCAAAGTTTAACTGTTTCAGCGTGTTGTTGCGCTTCAAACTCCAAATCAAGCATACAGCGGCTTCGGCATCAACTGAGGTCCAACGTCCATGATTTGCACTTATATCGAGTTCCTCGATTGATGAATTTCTTTCAAGTAACCGTTTCAAAGACATGACAGCCTTTCCTACTATGTAGGTATAACTCAAGTTAAGACGCTTCACACTGTTCATCTTAATCAAGGCCGCGACGAGTTCATCCAAATGATTGTCACCGATTATATTACCACCAAGATCAAGTTCTTCTAGAGTATTGGATGACCGATGCAACAGCTGATCACCAAGACAGTTAATATCTGTGTGTGTCAACTTGCATTGATGCAAAGTCAACTTCTGAAGAGACGAATTGTGTATCAAGAAAGGCCCTAACATATGCATCTTAGTTTGACCCCTTAAACGTAGCCGGCTAATGAACAAGGTCTCGATTGAACGGTTTCGTTCAAGCCCAAGACAACACAACCAAATAACGCTTGGGCGGTTCTTAGGGCTACCCGTCAAAGATAAATATGATAAAGTAGTGTTTTGTCGTAGGAGAAATCCCAAACGTTTGACAAGCGTTTTATCCAAGCCATCAAGTCGCAGTGTTACAGTCTCTGATTTAAGTTTGATACGCTTTATAGCCCCAGACAAATTACTTTGACTCTGAAGTATATCGAATGAGTCAAACATTGCCTTATCATCGTCTTCTGATGCACCGATAATACTGCAGTGAATGTTTAAATCATTATTCTTATCATCATTATCCTTATCATCCTTCTCATTATCATCATTACTATCAGCATTATAATCAGCAACCGCGCTATTCTGTTTCTTAGTTTTTAGAATCTGTAGCCACTTAAAGGAGACCATGTTGTATAATAATAATGATAACCAATAAGTTGTATACTGATGGTACTACCAATTTTGAGCACCTTAACAGTAAATGTTCGTCAATCATGCATGATAAGGTATGATTCATTCATTAACTCCCCGCATAAACAGATATTAATTAACCCCGAGGTAGATTATCCACAGTATTTGTATCTTCCTATCCTCATCTTTTCCTTTTGCCTTGATTCTCCTTTCTTCCTAGAACATGACCTTAGAGTTTCATCTTCTTCCATCAAACTACTATCATCTTCTCTGTGACGACGACGTCTTTCCAAGTAGATTGGTATGTGATTATAACAACCAGTAGTAATCTTCTTACATCCTCTCATATTAATTCTTTCCAACTTTGTAGCACTCCTGGCTAGTAACTCTACTGATTCATCTGTCACCACTTTGCTGAATGCAATATCAACTAGGCGTAAGTTTGAGGCAGCTAAACCCGATCTGGCAAGCGCTTTGATAACATTATCAGTTGCTGCATATCTACAAGAAAAGGTTTCCAGAGATGCAGTAGACCTTAATGCACTGCAAATGACATCATCTAATCCTTTCACACTGCTAATATCTAAATGGACGACACCCTTTATTGATTTGGAAGTATACAGACCAAGTAAACCTGATGGCTGATCAAGTGCACGACATCCATTTAGATCAAGACTTTTTAGACAATCTGCTCCATTTGGGAAATTGATTCGACACAGCTCCGTACAACCTCCAGCATCTAGAGATATGAGAGATTGTGGTAGTTTCAGCTGAATTAACTTTGAGCATCCTCTCACTGACAATTCTCTTAGATGGCGAAGTCCTGATAAATCAAGCTCCCCCAAAATACTACGGAGTGTGTTTTGCTTCTTTGGTTTCATCATTTGATCGAATTCTATATCATCTCCAATGCCAGTCCGATAACAGTATACCGCCTTTGATGATGTAGTGCTCAACAAATCGATGTGTTCCTTCTGCCTGAATAGCACACAGATGCCGCCGATTATTCCCTCCTGATATCATTGATAATACATGCCCAGCTTCTAATGCATCCGTGCGTGAATTTACATTTCGGCATTCTTGTAATAAACTGCCGCGTTCTGTATCCTTCAACCGGTCTGTTGCAAAAGTAATAGAAACATCAGACAAATTATTATCATTGTGCACATCTTGCGTTATTGATGCAGAAGGCTTGAGAAGATGACCCCGAGTACGCTGAGGTACTGTATGTATTGGTGTTTGATTATCGTTAACATTCGTATCTCTTGTTTGTACCCGACCATTGAATGTGATATATCCTATGATATGTTTAACTAGGTAAAACCTTTCTTTAGGTGGACGGCGAACTTTTAGAAGTACAACACCTTGACCAGCCGATTTACTCCACCACTTGCAAACAACTCTGCAAGAGACTGATTCAATAGGATCAAGATACGAAAAGATTGTTGCTAGCGCTTCATTTGGTAGGTCCATCATCATATTGAAGAAGTACAAATGGCAGAGATGGGGAGAACTCAATAAATAAGAATAAAAGGATACCTTCCTACTGTGAGTAGTAAGCCCCAGTGCCATCCGGAGCCACACTCTCATCTTTATAAAAGACTCTTAGTGCATACCGAGGGCATACTATGAGATCATATACTTCGTGAACTAACAAAAGAGTACCTAAGAGTAGTTCATTTGATTTGCTAGAATACTTGTTTTTACCAACTATGATTCCCTCTTGACATTGGCAGTTGCTACTCTTCTGACTTCTCCTTTAACCAACTCAAATGATTCCCTCTTGTCTTAGCTGTCCAGAATACAACACTGATGTTTGATCCATTGCAGCTGTAGATTGATTGTTATCGTCACTTTGCCAGACTACAGTTTGTAATTCTTTGTTCCATATACCAACTCCTACTACCTCACATATTGCAACATCATGATCTCCACCATCAGCTACACGCTTCAGTTTTACTTGTATATAAGATGCACAATCAGGTAATACATCGAATTCTATGTCATCATCACTACGGGAGGCAAAGAGGTGGTTAGATGGAAGAAGATGAAACTCTAAGGTCATGTTCTAGGAAGAAAGGAGAATCAAGGCAAAAGGAAAAGATGAGGATAGGAAGATACAAATACTGTGGATAATCTACCTCGGGGTTAATTAATATCTGT
>Ga0214478_100161_pt1 | contig 37533 bp, 31 predicted proteins | sample M1_20Mar14CPVII9_2_FD_178001 | JGI IMG/M metagenome (GOLD analysis project Ga0214478, IMG submission 178001) | Marine eukaryotic communities from Monterey Bay, California, United States - M1_20Mar14CPVII9sort6BwellD7 | ecosystem: Environmental > Aquatic > Marine > Unclassified | place: USA... | reverse complement strand
CGAGACATTCTACCATTCTTGAATGTGATGTAATATCCACAATCCAATGGTGTTCTATCCCGACGTTTGAGATTGTTTGGACCGACAAGTGCTGCATTACCAGATCCTTCGAATATCACCTTATACCTTTCCTTCTTTGCAATATACTTTTCTACTACACATGTCTTGCCATTCAATTGTGGATGATTTGGTAAGTTTATTACCTCACATCTTCGACCCCCAAACTCTGATGAAAGAAGGTTCATTAATTTGGTATTCCTATCATCAATCATCGCATTTACAAATGCTTCTCTATTAGATAGTTTTGCTTCCTCTTGCGCATGCAAAACAAAATGTGGTAGAAATATCTCTGCACCCCATTCCAATAATATCTTAGCCTTCTCTACATAAGCTTCTGTTGCAATTATGAGAGGAGTATATCCATTAGCATCCAATGCATTAACATCTGCTCCGTATTGCAACAGTATCGACAGCAGACCAGAATTTTTATTATGAATTGCCAAGTGCACTAATGTAGCGTTTAAACAACCCGAGCCTCTTGCATTTAATCTCTTCTCATCAACAGGAGATCCCAACCAATCCACAACACTTTTAATGTTGTTTTCCATCACCGCCTTGGCGATTTCCGTGGGTATTTCTATACACCCATCGTAATCTAGGCCTTCTCCTTCATAATCACCAATCTGTTCTTCCAAGTCTTTAATGTCTCTTAATTGATTCATGTATCCTCTCGAAGCTGTATCACCTTTGGCCTCCAATTCATATTTTTGTTTACGATGATACTCCAATTGAATAATCATATCTTTAGAAGGTGGGATTTTCTCTCTACACAAAGGACATAACTTGGTCTTCTCTTTCTTTCGATATTGTGCACCAAACTTTGACTTCCATCCATCCAAACAAGTGGCGCAGAATTTATGATTGCATGGTAGAGTAACTGCGGAATTTAGTGTCTCCAAACATATACCGCATTCGTCATTTGCTGTTGTTGTTTGATCATCCATGTTGTAAAATGCTTCTTAAAGTATATTGCAAGAGGTATTGCAGTGTAGATTTTGGTTTCTACTTCTGCAATACTATATTCGATATGTATCTCTGCCGTAGGCGGTTGATGTTTGTCAGGTTAGTTAAACTCTTGCTCTTTATGGTATACTGGATAATTGTGCACTTGGGGTTTTATCGAGAAGTGTAATAGTCAGCCTGTAGGCAGGTGCTAAAATATTATATTATATGCACAAAAAATTGTTATCGGTCGAATCTAGTCTCGTGCTCACTATAACGACTATGATATCCACCACAAAAACACTGCCGAGGTAACAGGGGGTAACAGTATTGATGTGTAGTGCTACATAGAATTGACATATCAATGCCACGTGTAAGTTCACAGGTTCGGCGCCGCGGGAGAAACACAAATAAAATTGACTATACTCAGTTGAAGCACCCTAACCACAATATAATCATGATAACCATTGTACTCTACTTACTATTAGCATGTTCATCCGGTTGGGCGTTTAATATCGGCCGATTTGCAATTCCGCCGCCGCTGAGAGCACATAGTTTCAACACATGCAAAAGATCTTTTCCATCATCCAACACAGTCGTACGCTCTTGTATATCATTACCATCTACTACCACTACAAGACTATACTCATTACAACCACTAATTGATGAAATTGCAAATACTGCCTCTTCCAAATCCTCCGACTCCACATCCACACCAGTAATATTCGTAGGAGGAAAGGGCGGGGTAGGTAAAACATCCATATCATCAGCATTGGCAGTAGAATTAGCATCCTCTCCACAATATTCCGATTTAAATGTATTAATTGTTAGTACTGATCCTGCACATTCATTGGGTGATGCTTTGGATGTTGATTTACGTAGTGTTCGACAGAGCAGTGGAGATGGAGATGATGATGGTAGGCCTAGGCCATTAACTTTGGATGGTGAGCTTTGTGTGTGCATATCTTATGTCTATTTCACACATGTCCCCGTATACTTCAAATCACTTACTAACGACCTTTCAAAATATAGATCCATTAACAAATCGCAAACTCCACGCACTCGAGGTAGACCCTCGTGCCGCCCTTACTGAATTTCAAAATAATTTACAATTATTTGATATATCAACCTTATCATCCTCCATTGGTATGAATGTATCACCACAACTACTACAAGAATTGGGATTGAACGAGTTACACACATTAATTAAGAACCCGCCTCCTGGATTAGATGAATTGGTTGCTTTATCTAATGTCTTGGATCCAAGTTATGCTGAGGAGTATGATGTTATTGTAGTTGATACTGCACCTACTGGACATACACTTAGGATGTTACAATTGCCACAGTTTCTAGATGGTTTCTTATCGACTTTATTGACTTTACGGAGTAAGTTAAAGGGATTGGTGAATACATTACAAATGTTCATGGGTGGCACAAACAACAATAATCAAGATGTACAACAGCCAAAGATGAATGTAGACAATGCCCTTCTCAAACTAGAAGAATTTCAATATCGTACATCCCAATTAATTAATCGATTACAAGATTCACAATCCACAAAATTTGTGGTTGTTTCGATACCCACTATATTAAGTGTTAATGAAAGTCAACGATTAATGAATGAATTAATTGAAGAGGGGATATGTGTTAGTGATTTGGTGGTTAATCAGTGTATTGGTGGTGGTGGAAGTAGTACTGATAATGAAGGAGGAGATGATAAAGTATCAGAGGCAATGGTACGATATTACAATCGACGTGTGGATGGACAACAGCGTTGGATATCTGAATTGAAGGATGCATGTTGCGATGTTAGTTCTAGTGATGAATACAAATCTAATACCGGTGGAGTACAAGAGGATAGTGGTAGTGGTATTGAAGTTACGACTGTACCATTTTATGATATGGAATTAGTAGGCGTGCCTGCGTTGGGATATCTCGCTTCACAGACGTTTAGTTCATCTACCAGCAATGAAAAGAACAACTTTGATAGATTGATTGGATTTGATAAAGATGATTTAGATTCAACAAATACAAACAATCCCAAGGTTGTCATTTGCGGTGGCAAGGGCGGCGTGGGTAAGACTACGACTAGTTCCTCATTAGCACTTGGTATGGCATCATCAGGACATGATGTGGCACTAGTATCTACAGATCCGGCACACAGTTTGGGTGATGCATTAGATATGAACTTGAAGGGTGGGTCATTGATTGATGTTCCATTGTTTGGTATCCCACCCATGCCAGACAGTCGAGGAGAAGGATCATTAAAGGTAATGGAGATTGATCCAACGTCGGCACTTAAGGAGTTTCGTGACTCGATTGACAATTTAATTGGCAAGAAGGATGATACAGATGGTACCAACTCTGAGCTGTCGTCTACACTAAGCTCATTGGGTGAGATTATTGATACACTACCCGCTGGTACCGATGAGGTTGTGGCACTAGCCAAGGTTATACAACTTATCCGTCGGGGTAATTATGATCGTGTTGTGTTGGATACGGCACCCACTGGGCATACATTACGAATGTTAACTACCCCATCCTTCCTCGCAGATTTGATTGAGAAGGTGTTGTCAGTGGCAGCCAAGATGAATTCCAATGCAGCCGTGAAGATGTTACTGGCAAGTGCTGCCACGAAGAATAAGTATGATTTAGATGATGCTGCCGAGACGGCCAAGTCGGCGTTACTCAAGTTTCAAGTATCAATGTATGATTTAGAGGATCTATTTGCTGATGCTGCCTCTACTGAGTTCTTGATTGTTACCATTGGTACTGAACTTGCTGTTAGGGAAAGTGTTCGATTGATGAATGACTTGACATTTGGTGATTCAGACATGCCAATACGAGTTCGGAATGTGGTTGTGAATCAAGTATTAGATAGCAACGAAGGAGAGGAAGATGATAAACTACAAGGCTTTGTCACACGGTTGTCAACATCTCAAGCCTCATCGATTCAAAACATTCATAGAAGTCTTGATCAACGAGATGACCCGCCGCGGTTGACAAAGGTGACAATGTTAGATATGGAACCTAGAGGTGTCTATGGATTAAAGGCACTATCTGAACAGCTGTTATTATCCTCGTCGGCTGAGGAGTCTAACAAGGAAGGAGTTGTTAATATATAATACGTTAATGATTGAGCTTAGTTTTCATCCCTGACTATAATCTTATCTAACGCTCAGGCAAACATGCTTCTGTGGCACTCCTCTTGCTTTCTAGTTGTCTGATACGAGCTTTTAGTGAATCGTTCTCATTCAAGAGTGTTTCATTATGAGCTTTCAGTTTCATATTCTGATCTGTCAGGTCCTTTATTTGAGACTGTTGCATCTCATTTTGAGTTCCAGGTAGTGCCTCGTTCTCAATCTCGAGCTGCTCAATCCGAGTCTTAGATTCGTCTTTCCAATCCTCGTAAACGTCACCAAATACTTCAAAATTAATTCCATGAAGGCAAGTTTCTCGGTATTCTCGACTGGTCCAATCTCCTTCTTGATTTATCTCGATACTCATAAAACGAAAGTGGGTATAGAAATTGCCACTTGTGTTGACTACTCTCCATGTATTACGATGATTCTCTTCCATGTAATCACATACAGCATCTATTCTTTCCACCTCCTCGCAACTTTCAACTCTGTCCCATAACTGTTTACGTTCGCCATCCAGAATACCGCCGTATAAAGGACTTTCCCCTCTTGATTCATGTATAACATTCCACGTCCTTCCATCAACTGATGCCTCCAAATTCCAATCACCAGCCATTCCATAACAGCCACTGTTCGTAATTGAATAGTGAGTTGGTGATACAGCTACCCCATTCAGCAAATGAATGCCGATGGAATGACCAACACAATCTGAATCGCTAGCATTACAGCCCATCATAGCACCAAAAGCACTACTAAAAATTCCCTCAAATGTACCGCTTTCACTACACCCAACGCTCCTTACGCCCTCTGGGCTAGGTCTATATTGCACCATCAGCTCCTTGCTTTTCATATCAATCTCTTCTATCTTTCCTTCGTCACTCCATAATGATATGTCAATAGCTCCACTTGAATAAGGATTGACATATTCTGATGCACCCTTCTTTGTTCCCAACCAATGCATGATGCCTTTCCCGGATGCACCTAAGCCTTCATCAACATTTGGTGAACAAGTAAATGTAATCCTTAACAGCTGAACCAAACTATCTAATCCGAAATACAATGCTTCTTCTCCCACTAATCTCCATAGCTTCTTGTTCATCTCATATGCACCGATTCCTATCGGCTTTTTGTTGGTATCAATATAATCCATGATATAATTGAACACAGTCGGATCACGGTCTAATTTGTAAATATCTCTTCCTTCATTATCAACACGATCTAATCCTGCATCCAGCATAGAATCTTCACGAAATCGTGCCGAGAAGTAACTGCTTCCATTGTTAATATTGAGTAACTTTGATTTGTTGCAATAGAACACTTGCCCTCTCACATCGAGGCCGATGACTGTATCAGCGTCGTCGTTCTCCATGATATATTAGTAAAGTGGGTGCACCTCAATTAATAAATGACACGCACTTGTGTCATTTGAGTACATATCATGTGCACAAAACAAAGATGGGAAGATAAAATATGAGTGAAGAAATGTTAATTGCAGTAAATGTATAAATATTGTCGAATAGTAAAGCTCTCACATGTATACACTACTATTTATACCTAATGACTTACCACTTTGATTTCAATTAAGTTGCAATATCAATAAAGCAAAGAAATATGATGTATGGTATCTGCAAGAGATATTCATATAAATCCCGCTACCCCAAAATCTAGAGTTTTATATCTTGTATAGCAACGCTGATGATAGAAAAGGGGGAGTGCATATGCCGCAGCATCCCTACGCTTTACTAAGTCTACCTATCAAATCCAATAGTAACATGTCCCATTAGTGTCAAAAGACTCCCAATAACTCTTTAAATCAATTTCAATTAAGTTCGTAGGAAAAGAGGTGAAAAGTGATTGCCAATATAGTCTACAAAGAGGATAGTCATTACTACCATGTCCAACAATACATCACTCCCTACCCCTCCCTCATTGTCTAATGAAACACTTAGAGAGCGTATTCTCACGGGTGGTGGTACCGGCGCCACTCGAGGATCACTATCAAAAGTTGCAACTCGATATTCTGAGTTTTTGCAAAGTTTATCATCTGCCTCTGATGTTAATACAACAACAATACAATCAGCGGCAGCCGCATTAGAAACAGAATTATCACTACATGATCTTGAGATACGCAAGTTACTATTATCATCACAGTCATCCGATTACAACTCATCACAATATACACAAACATTACATAATATGCAAAATACACTCAAGTCCACACAATTAGATATACAATCCCTAACATCAACATTAGTTAAGGAACGTCAAATTAAATCAAATCGAGCAGAATATAATGCCTTGGCTAAATTAGCCAATGATCAAAAGTTAAATCCAGTCCGGATTACACAAAATGAATTAAATCAAATAGAAGAGGAGATTAATATTGTACAAAAGGAAGTTATAGATGTTCAATATGAATTATGTGTGAAAGAAAAGTTAATGAGATGTTTTATGAGTAGTTTAGGTGATTTAACTAGTATGTTGAAGGAAGAGGAGATTAGGAAAAAGAGTGTGAAGGAGGTTGATGGTAAAAGTGATGGGGGTGAAAAAGAAGACGATATGAAAGTAGATCAGGGAAGGAGTTTAAAGAGGAAACGGGATGATAATAATGATAAAGGTGGGGAATCAAGTGATGGTAATGATATTGGTGCTCTGTGATAGACCGAGCAGTAAATATATGTGAATCTTTTATCTACACAATGTTCTGACTTTGCTAATCATGTATATTGAAAGTTAATCTACACTTTCTAAACATTTGCTTTTGGTTGATTCCCTTCCAAATGACTGACTAGTAATCCTAATGCTCTTGCAAACATCTCTTCTAAACATTTCTGCTTTCATGATTTGGTGTCAACGAGTGAAATAAATTCTCAAACTGATCATATCCCGAGTAAGGTATTATCCTTATCCTAATTCTCAGGCAACGCTTCCTCGGCACTTCTCTTGTTCTCTAGTTGTCTGATACGAGCTTTTAGATCGTTCTCACTCAAGAGTGCCTTGTTATTTCTTCTCCCCATTCTTCATAAACATCACCATACACTTCGAAACCGATTCCATGAAGGCAAGTTTCTCTGTAATCATCATCATCATCATAATCATCATCATCTACTTCAGGTACCTGAATACTCAAGAAACGAAAATATGTATAGATATTGCCTCTTGTGTTGTTGACTTGCCATGTTTGTCGATGATTCGCTTCCATGTGATCACACACAGCCTTCTTTCTACTTTCCGTATCTCCACACTTCAGTGCCATGTTCCATATCTTCATACATCCCTTTTCATTATCATTTTGGTAACAAACATTCTCACCATTCACGCCTCCATATAGTTTAGGCTGTTTAATCCTCGATTCGTGTATAACATCCCATTTTCTCCCATCTGTACTAGCTTCTAAATTCCAATCACCAGCCATGCCGTAACAGCCCCCGCTCCGGATCGAATAGTGAGTTGGAGAAATAGCTACCCCGTCACGCAAATGAAAGTTGATGGATCCACCAGCATCATCTGAATGACAAGCATAGCAGCCCATCATAGCTCCGTCCACTTCAGAGAATATTTCATATATTAGTCCACTGTCTACTTCGTTAGCATCTGCCACTTGCTCTAGAATGGAATTGATCTCATTTCCCTCTGGAGTAGGTCTATATTGAACCATCAACATCTTATCATTCTCTGTGCCTTTAGATCTATTGGGTAAATGCGCTTGTCCTTTATTATCCAACCCTGATACATCAACAGCTCCTCTAATGTATGGATTGTAATATTCGGATGTACCCTTCTTTGTGCCTAACCAATACATGATACCTTGATCACCATCAGTCTCGGGTGAACAGCTAAATGTAATTCTCAATAAGTGAATCAAATGATCTAATCCAAAGTAAAATGCCTCGTCCCTTACTAATTCCCAGAGCTTCTTGTTCTTTTCATAGGCACCAATTCCTATCGGCTTTTTATCAGTATTGATATACTCCATTATATACTTAAACACAGTCGGATTACGATCTAATTTGTAGATGCCCCTTCCTTTATCATCTACACGGTCTAAACCTGCATCTAACATACTATCTTCACGAAACCTTGCTGAGAAGTAACTGTTTCCATTGTTAGCATTGAGTAATTTTGATTTTTTGCAATAAAATACTTCTCCTCTCACGTCGAGACATATAACTGTATCGGTATCAGCGTCACTATCCATTTTTATATTTTATATTAATGTGTTTTGATGTGCAGATATTACATAGATATGTTTGTATTTTGTTGACAAAACAATGTAGAAGGTGCACCTACAAAAAATGATGAGTAACTTTTGTATCGTATTTGTGCGATCTCTCAGTCCTCACCACCGTGCAAGTCGCCTCCAATAATGATAAATCTCTGTATTACACAGCAGAAGCTCCCCAGGTTATGATACTACGGGTAGGTGCAGGGCGGGCGTAGACACTGGTGATAGTTGCAATTTGCATACATAGCAATTTGACCTTTGTTTGTAAGGGCAGTTCTGTTTAATATGAGATATTCTATGTAACGACCTCATAGCAAAACAACAAAATGTCTCTCAAATATGTTGAGCCCCACGTACGACAACATTGAGCCCTCCCATTATATTGTGGCACTCGGCTTTACACACATTATAATATGTGCAAGATGATGTTGCAAAAGTACGCTGTTGTATCGATTGCCTTGAGCATTCTCCTCGTTGTCGCCGCTGAAAATGATGTTGGGGTTCGTCGGGATAATAATAATATCAATATCCAACGACTGACCAAGGCCGAGAAGAAGACAATTGCAATACTTGGTAAAAGTGCAAAGAGTAAGACTGGCAAATCTTTAAAAGATGCAAAGGCAAAGAAGGTTGATAGCAAAAGTAGCAAATTCCTCAAGAGTGATGAAGAGGAGATCGTCGATAGCGGAGTAACAGGTTGTGATTGCTGCGAAGGAAGTACATCTCGAGCATCTCAATCTTGCTTAAAAACAACAGTATACTTTGTTCGTCATGGTGAAAGAGACAAGACAAGAGTATCATTAGGACCTGCAACGACAGAATACAATCTGAAATGGGACGGTGATGTTGCTCTAATTACTCCCGATAATGATGACGAAGAAGACGATGACGAAGTAGTAGACGATGATTATAGTAGGGCTGCAGAGAAACCGTCCAATATCCCTGGGAATCCTTACCGGCACTTTTAGTGCCGGTAAGAATAAATTTCTTAAACTGAAAAAAGCTTACCGGCACTAAAAGTGCCGGTAGAGGCCTCGCGATCTACTAACTAACTATCACTAAACCACTATGAGCACACTGTAGGCCTCACTTGTGAAAATTAGATACCGGAAATGACTATAGGCCTCAAAATATGTCATACTAAAATAATACTTAACTTAGTAATTCGCGAGGCCTCTACCGGCATTTTTAGTGCCGGTAAGCTTTTACTAAGAAATTTGCTATTTTCTACGGTTACCGGCACTAAAAGTGCCGGTAAGGAAATTCCCAGGGATATTGGTGGTAAAAACGAGGCGCATACTGGTGAGAATCTCAATGAAGTTTGCGGCCAAAAGAAGTGTGCTTTGGAACTTTCTCGTCAGGGTTTGACAAGAGCACGTCTACTAGCGGACTGGATGAAGGCGAATGGTATTGTGAAGAAGTTAACAAACGTGTATTCCTCTCATAAGCGTCGGACATATCAAACTGTAGCACCCACGGCAAAATTGGCAGGGTTGAAAGTACAGCAATTACCAAAGGGTGCAGAGGAGTTGGATCCAGAGAGTAATGCCCCTTCAGTGTGCCCGACCATCAACGCTATCAAAGATCTACCACTCGGATCAACGGCACTTGTTGCTGCTCATACAAGCACGATATACAGGATTATGGATACTGGAATGAAAAGAGAATGTAAGGGGCTAGGATTAGATACTACAAGTAATCCAGAATACTTTCCAAAGACGAAGAAGGGAGATTTGCCACGGCTCAAACGTTTGGCAGGTATCCTTTGATAAGGATGGTGTTGCTAGTTTAGTGAGACGTTATATTTTGGACTTTGCATTCGAAGAGACTATTATTGAAGCATAATATCAATCTGGAATGTGAAGTGCATATCTATGAGAGGTATTCTTTGTAGACTAATTTGCTAATCAATTATTATACATGGCTTATCTTTACTCTTCAAACATTTGTTTTCATAGGATGGTTATATCCAACGAGTTGGAGAATCTCTTGAACAGCCACAGCATACTCTCCATGACCGGCTACTAGATGGGATACATCATAATTCTCTACACCTGGAGCTTTGACACTGCTGATGCCAACAGGAGGATTTAAAACTGTAGTAGTAAGATTCTTCGAACGATACATTAATGCCAATATCATATCCTTTGTTGAATAGCAGTTCACAATACGTCCAGCCACAACACCGCGACACGAGGTCCAAGTTGATGCATTTACGGAAGCTACGGTGCCCATCAATACTACATCTTCAATGATGCTTGCCGGTTCTCGGCTAAACTCAACCTCTTTTGCTTCATTTGGTTTGATTGACATACTGCTTAGACTCTTTCTAAACGATGCCGCCTTGGACAAGGTACTTCCACTCATGACATTAGTCTCTTTCATCTCTCTATGCCTTTCCCATATCGATTGATTCCTTGCCAGTTCTTTTAAACATGAAATGATCATTCTAGCTCCAAAGGAGAAGCCGATAAGACTCACGGGTCTATGCCCAGCAGTACTATTGAGTAAGGACTGAGCCAATAAGATACCCGCTTCATCAGCCCGCTCGGTTGCCAATGTCCATTTCTCATCAATGATATTCGACAGAGAGAGGATTAACGAGGGCACAAAGACTGCCGCCATTAGTGATGCTAAAGCCGTCTTCTTTGCAACTTCACCCGCTGCCTTCTTAGCCAAGTCTTTCTGAAACTCCTTGGACGAGCCGTATAGTTCCATTAAAAGTTCACTCTCCCATTCGACAACATATAATTCACTACTACCATATGTTGCAGTAAAGTCCCAAGCCTTGTAAGATCTAAGCAATGTGTCGTTAATCTTCTTCTTGGGTTCATCTCCTTCTTCCTTTGATTTAGATGCCAAGACATCTGATAGTAGATTGACAGTTGGTGGTATATCCATTTGCTTTTGAGTTGGTTTCATAGAAGATTGGTTGGCTTCTTCTGGAAATGGTAATCCAATGATACGGATCAATTCATCGACAGCCTTCATTTCACTTTCAATAAGCTTAGCGTCATACCGCGGTCCACTTTTCAGAGGAAGTAATGAGCTTGGATCTTTGCCATAAGAACTTTTACACATCTCCCACAACTCATCTTCCTTGCCTTGCCATTCCTTGAGGATATTACCACATTCTGGTATAACATCGGGTTGATAAACCGAGCAGAATCGACAAAAGAGCTCGTGGCTGTCGTCAAGTTTACTAGGTGTGGTACCGAATGGCCGCTGAAAGTCATGTATATCCTTGAGCCAGCCACTGATGCAGACTGTCCGTGAGAGATCAGGAGTAGATATGATGTTGCTCTTCTTGTTGTTGTCCTCGTCTATATTGGCATCATCTGCATCTGATATCTTGATAATATCAAACTCCTCAAGGCCGGCTGTTCGTTTGGACATTTTGCTGGCCACAAGAGTTCCCCCGCCTACCCCAAATATGGTAGTAGCGGCAGGTAACAAGAGTAGTGTAGCCACTACCGCCACAGCTGATGAAGCTCCTGTGATAGCAGCGATGCCTCCAACAATAGCCGGTGCCGCAAGTCCACCTGGAAGATGCGCGTTTCACAGTTTATTAAGATGAAAGAGAGGAGATTGTAACTTCCGTTAGTACATGTGGTTTGCAAAGGCAATCAAATAAAGGCAAATACAGTTCAAATGAAGCAGCCAAGTCACCAACACTTCATATTGAACACATGGTTTCAATTGATAACACATACTAACGCGGACTTTCCAGTAATTGCAAATAAAGTACCGGCGGCTACACCGGCACCTCCTACCTTCAATCCTCGAATAACATTCTGCTTCATGGTACTCTCCTTCTTTTGTCCAGATAATGCCGAAGTACTATTCTTATTCTTATCATCCATCATTTGTTGTTGTAATATCGACAATCGTAATGCTATACCCTCTTCTAATGCCTCAAACTTTCTTGTACTATATGCAACTGCTGATGGATATGTCATGAATTCAGAATGTTCTTTTATTTCCCAATAGGATAATATTGATACTGTCAAGTATTTAAATGCATATCGTACACGAGCATCATACCCTACTATAGTCATCTTCTCTAACTCTGAATCTACTTCTTCTGATCCTTTCTTCTTCTTCTTATCATGTTTCGGTTTATCTTCCCCACTTACCAACAAGAATCGAAACATTAATAATGCAATACATCTAAAAGATTCAGTAGAATTAGTCAATGATTGTAAGAATGGTTGCAAAAGTAGTTCTTGTTCCATACTAGAATCCGTACATTGTATATCTAAATTCGGTAGGAAAACTTTTGCATGATCTGGTGAGAGAAATAATAGTTCTGCAGATATGTTTAGTAACTCCTTTTGAAAGGCTTTAGCACGACGTATTGCTTGTTGTTGGTTATGTTTCTGTGTAGCAGATCTGCTCATAAATGATTTATTGGTTGTTGATGTATCATCTAATTCATCTCTTATTGTAAAATTATTGGACATATCATGTGCACTATCTTGAATGGTATCATCTTGTATACTCTTGTCCTCACCCTGTGACTTTAACGACCCACTGCTACCATGATCATTAGTAACAGTATTATTAGAAACGATATCAACACGTTGATGAGATGAGAATAGCCGCTAAGCAACCCAATGTTGCTTTTCTATCTTGCTCAGATGGTAGTTGATCTTCAAGCATTGTAATATAAATGAAAAGAATTAATCGTAGGTATTGCAATACCTCCTTCGCCGACACTAACAACCGCTGCTACTACACGCCCTTTGCTCTCCTTTGCTCCTCTTCAACACGATTTACCTTCACTACAGCAATGAAAAATACTATGAGACTGTGAGGTCGATACATAGCATATATCCGAACCGCCCTTTGACCTGTTAAATCATGAAGTTACACTGGATGATGTGTGTGTTTAGAAGTTTTTGACCCTCTATTGCTTTATTCCAGTGCCTTTCAAAGATATATTTATTATCTACATCTGCTGTGGCGTATAGATTCTTCAGTTTGATTGGGAGATAAGCAATTATAAACACAATTCACCTCCATTATTTTTGCAACTCTTAAGGTGGCGAACTACTGCAACTCAAAAAAACATTGCAAAGTATAATATAATAATAATGTCAGATAACAATATTAGCGGCATCGTCGATTCTGAGGCAGCAGATATAAATCCTTTATTGCAAATTGCTTCTCATAATGATGATTGCTTAAAAGAAGATAAATATACCGAGTTAACTGAACAGAGCCTACAACGAATTGAAAAGAATGACCCTAGCATTACCTCATTACTATGGAGAGATTCCAATTTTAATGAACCTAGTATTATACCACGGAGAGTTGGTATTGCAATTGGTAACAATATACACATCAAGCATTTACAATGTGAAAACTTCTTAGACGAAGCTATATGTCGAGGTATTGCCAAGAACCGCTCCATTACACATTTGCATTTACACGAAATTCATCATTTGGAAGTAGTTTCAGAACTGATATCAATCCTTTTCCCCTTCTTTGGAAACAACAACAAACTTTGTTGCTTAAGTCTAAATGCATGTGAACTTGGAGAGGCCCACCCTTTATTTATTAATGCGATTACCACTGCCCTTACAGCCGCCCTATCAACATTCAATACTCTCAAATTATTTGACCTCGGTGCCAATAGTTTCACCCAGGACCGGGCGGCTGAGATCATCAATGAGTTACGTGGGCATACCAACCTGAACAAAATCAATTTGAGCCTTAACCGTTTAGGGAAGAAAGGATTCTTGGCATTGGTAGGGGTGTTAAAAGTATGCAAAGTCAGCGACTTAGATCTTGGCTATTGTGATATTGATGATGAGTGTGCAACTATCCTTGTTAATGCACTTCAAAAGGATACATCGCTGAAGAAACTTTGCCTTGATGGGCAGTATGCAGAATTTCAAGATGAACAGGATATTCATATCACGGCAACCGGCTGGGGAACATTATTTTCCCTATTATCCAGGAACTTGCTAGAAGAACTGAGTCTTTATAATACGTCTTTCTCCTTGGGAAATGAGGAGGCACTTGTGCTGGCAGAGTACCTGACAAACAACTCCACATTGAAGTTGCTTAATCTTGGCGAGAATCATAACATGGGACGAACTGGATGGCAAGCTATCTTCGCCAGCCTTCAAACTACCGCATTGCAGTCACTGGACATTCGATTCAATAGTAATAGGAATGTACCAATGAGGGATTTAGTACGCGTACTAGAAAGCCCTAATTGCAGACTTGTATGTCTCTACCTCTATCGGAATGGTTTAAATGATGACGAAGTGATTGATATTGCACAGGCTTTGGCTTACAATAAATGCCTTAAAGAACTGGGGTTAGATACTGAAGGTAGTACTATAACAAAAAGTGGTTGGGATGCTCTTTCGGCTGTTCTTTGTAACAAATCAAGTTTTGAGAATACGTTCAGTTCTAACCACACACTCGAGGATGGTGTATACTATGGCCATGATAGTGTACTTGGTGATTTATTAGATATCAACAAGAACAACAACGCCTCTGATGCAGCACGAATTAAGATTATGAGATATCACTTTGCAGAGGAGAGCAATGATAATGAAAATGAAATGTCTTCTGGTATACGTACATTGTCTGTGATGGATTGGTCAATTTTGCCTCATGTTATGGCCTGGATGGGTAGGAAAGACGATTGTGAAGGACATTCAACAATGTATCAACTCCTTCGATGTATTCCGGAACTAGTTGAAGATCAGACTCAAGCTAAGCCGGCTCTTGGAAAGAGAAAACTTGGGTGTTAATGAACTAGCTAGATACTCAGCTCAGACAAGTCAGTAGCTCGGATGGATGCTACTTCCGATGATGTACGTTACTTGTGAACAGAATTACTTTGAAGAAGTGATCATATGCTTAATACAACGTTACGGTGACACTGCAATTGATTATAAGCACGAGGATGCCAGTGACTAGAGGTCGTATGGTAGATGGAAGATAAAGGATACCGATTGGTATCCTCATCGGTATCCTGCTCGATCTTGCTTCTTCTTACTTCTCCTCACGAGTCAACGACAAGACCAAGTGATTCCTGATCCCCTGGAATGATCTTCCAGACAACCAATGGAATATTGGATTATCATCTCATAAAACAACTTACCAATCAAATTATTAACTTATCACAACAAAACAAAGCAAACAAACGAAAAAAAATAATGGTTCATTTCATACACTCAAAGAAGCCGTATGGCTTGAATACACTCGACTTGACGAAGCCAAGAGGTAGTACACCTACAATCAACTTTATAACTAAAACACATTATATACGTGAATCTCATTTGCCACCAATGGACATTGACGTATCAACGAGAACTGTATCTAGTATGTCAAGTGTTAGTGACTGTGATGACGAGCCTTCGATTGTCAGGCATGCCCCTGATGAAGAGCGGAGACATAGTATACTGAAAGTAAAGACACAGAGGAAGTCAATCAATGAAGGCAAGAATAAAAGGAGGAGTAGTATATGTCAATTGACCAGATCATTCTTTGCTAAATCCAATGATGAGAAGATACCGTCTAATATTACAAAGCAGCGCTTGAGATTTGGTTTCGTAGAGTGCCGAGAGTACGACATAACTGTATCAGACAACCCAGCGTCCAAATCGGGCGCATCAGTAGAGCTTGGATGGAACTACAATGTAAAGAAAAGTGTGCACATCGACACATTTGAAGAGATACGACGTCCTCAAAGAGCCACAGATTTTCAAAATGATAAGCGACTCACTAAACATGAACGCGAAAGGCTCCTTAGAGAGTTTGGAGTCACTGATCTACAAATCCAACAAGCTGCCAAGAGTGCAGCCATAATACGGAACCAGAGAAAGAAGTCAATTCAGACGATACAACATGATAAGCTGCATGAGAGGTTTGAAGATAGTATGGCTAGAGTGAAGAGCTCTCTTCGACGTGTCTTAAGAAGCAAGCCTAAATCAGATGCTACTGAAGATAGCCAGATTATTAGACGTGCATCAGCTATGTTAGCAGCACTAGACTATGAAGAGAATAAGAATAGCGGCATCTTGAAGAAGAAAAGAGCAGTGGAGGGTGGCGGCATTCTCAAGATGTAGCTGAGAATGATAATGATGCCCTACATATCAGAATGCATGATTCTTCTATATCTTACATAAACTAAGACAAACTTAGATGGCATGATATAGAAGCCATTAGATTACATATGCTTGAATAGACTTGATATTCTTTTTATATACTTTTGACTTTGTGCAGACCTATACTTCATCAACCTATCTACTAGTTGCCTTCAGTCTCAGCTATTTCCTCCTCGTCCTCGTCCACTTCCTCTTCCACGGCCTCGACCACGGCCAGAACGACCCTGACCGCCCCTTCCTCTACCTCCACGTCCATTATTATTGTTACTACGAGATTGTGAACCGCTATTGTTTCGTACATCACGTCCTCCAAAGCTTTGCTTGTTTCCCGTACCTCCTGGGCCTACTAAGTTTTCACAATCCTTCTCCAAAAATGTAGGTACTTCCTGCTTACTCTCAGTTAGTTGCTGAATCAACTTGCCGGCGATTTTACGATTACCAGAAGGAGCATCCCCAGGTACATAGAATGAGGTTGCTAATCCTGTATGACCCGCCCTGCCAGTTCTACCAATACGATGTACATACGAGTCGAATTCATCTGCCGATACGGGTAAGTCTACATTGATCACATGCTCGACACCCTGAATATCTAAACCACGAGCAGCGACATCAGTAGCCACCAGTATACGACACTCTCCAGAACGAAACTTGGCAAGTGCAGCCTCTCGTTGACTCTGTGACCGATCTCCGTGAATATCGACAGCAGTGATAGGTTTAAAAGTATAATCCCAGCCTTCTGGCCCTCCCTTACTAAGCTGTTTCTTGAGCCACGTTGCACTACGCTTCTTCTGAACAAAGATTAAAGTCCGCCCTGGTGGTCCAGTCTCAATACTCTCCACTACCAACTTAAGCTTTTGCCTCTTGTCAGCCGATGCCTTGACGATAACCTGCTTAATACTATCTGTCGAACTACCAACACGTCCAACTGCAATCCATGTATAACTACTCCTTAGGAATTCACTAGCAAGCTTTTGTATCTTATCGGGAAATGTGGCTGAAAACATAAACGTCTGACGATTCGATTTTGGTGTCATATTGGACTTCAAAACGAGAGTACGAATCTGTGGCTCGAAGCCCCTGGATAGAAAGAGAAGAGAAATAAATGAGAGAGATATCTATGGTAGTAGATGCCCCAACCCTGGTCATTACTTACATATCCAGCATACGATCAGCTTCATCAAGTACCAAGAACTTGACTTCTCTTAGACTAATTATGTTCCTTTCAACAAAGTCTGTTAACCTTTTGGTTTTGGAGGAGATTAAATTGAGAGGAGAAGTTCGTGTGAGATTCAATTTGGATGTGTCATGATCTCACACCAACACACACATAACAAACAAAGAAACATACCTTCCGGGAGTAGCGACTATAACAACACTACCGGAAACACCCGCAAATGCCAATTCTCGTAACTGTTTCTGCTGTGACGCACCACCATAGACCGCCACTGTTTGTACTTCATTCATATTAAAACATAACTTTTGTGCTTCTAATTCAATTTGTGAGGCTAGTTCACGTGTCGGTGCTAATATAACGGTGCTTGCTGATACTGGCTCATGTTGCTGCAGCTGTTGATTGTTATTATTATTACCATTCTTCAGCTGCTGCCCCTTTCCATTATTACTGTTACCAACCAAGTTAACAACCACGGGTAACAAAAACGCACAAGTCTTCCCACTTCCAGTTTGTGCACAACACATCAAATCATGTCCATTAATACCCAAAGGAACAGCATGTCGCTGTATAGGTGTTGATTTACTATAGTTCATTAACTTTATATTGTTTTGTAACTGTTTTGAAGGGAGTTGCAACTGTGAAAAATCCGTAAAGGTCATTTCTTTTGTATTATCATTTGTAGATGAACCGGACTTTACTTCCACTTTGATATTATCATATTTACTAAAGTTAATTCCTTGGGCACCTTGTTTACCGAATAATGCTACTTCACGTTCTTTTAGTTGTTTCTTATTGACTTTATTATTGTTGGACTTGTTGCTAGTTTGTTCAGCGGCAGCCTCACGTTGACAACTGCGGAAGTAGGCATCTTCGGCATTGGCCTTCTTCTCCATACTCTGTAGAGTGTTATATGAAGAGATATACGGGTGGTTAATATATGAAAAGTATATAAATTAGACACATATGTCTTCTCATTTATCGGTGCATATCATATGCACACAAAAAATTATATGCACATAAACCTCTTACCTCAAGCTGCTTAGCACGTCGATATGATTTACGATTGGCTCTCTTTTGTTTACCATCTACTGCAATTGGTACGGCTGGTACCTTGGTTGGTGCCTTATGTGTATTATTCTTACCACCTATATTATTCTTTTTAGGTTTGTCATTTTTCTTGTTGTTGGTGCCATTTTGCTGTTGTCTATTGTTGCCATTATTACTCGACGATTTCTTTGCAGTGGATCTAGCACGGGCAGCAGCTGCCTTTGCCTTATTGGATGTCGCTTGTGGTTGCTGTGTTGCCGTCATGATTAGGCTGGTAGTAGTGGAGGCTGATTGATAATAGGAGTTAGTTGTAAAGCAATCGGTTAGACTCTATCCTTGGAACAAGGCCGGGGAGGTTTAGGTCAGAACAATCTCTAACAAAGCACGACCAACCCACGATGGTGAGTCGGTTCGTGATTGTCTTCAGCTGCACTTGATCTTGACCTCAAGTACTTTGCTTTGTTTGTATTGCCATTGCTATTTTGTTGTTTATTGTTGTTGCCATTATTACTCGACGATTTCTTTGCAGCAGTGGATCTAGCACGGGCAGCAGCTGCCTTTGCCTTATTGGATGTTGCTTGTGGCTGTTGTGTTGCCGTCATAATTAGGCTGGTAGTAGGAGGCTGGTAAGGGTACCCTAACTATTTGATTTTTGTGATGATAAAAGTAAGGTTGATACATAGGACAGTATAAACCTAAGGACCGACAAACAAGACCACCCACGATGATTGAGTCGGCTCGTGATTGCCTTCTGCTGCACTTGATCTTGACCTAAATATGTTGCTTGGTTCTATCTCATAAAACGATAACAGCACCAAAGCAAAGTAAACCAAAAACATACAATAATGAAATTCAACACAGCAAAAATGTCCATCTCTCTTCTGTTCTACTCTATTCAGACTCAGATTCAGAATGTAGCCGCATCTCAGTCTATGTTCACCGCGGATAATATTAGGCCTGGTTTTGCTGTGCCATTACCACCACTTCCTGATAGACCTACACCTCGGCCTCGTGATTCTACGAAGAGAGAGAGAGAGAGTAGGATGAAGATAAAGCCTAGTCCACCTAGCTCGTCGAATTCACTGAGACTAGAAGGTGCAACACCCTCGGCACTAGATGAGCGATACCAAGAAGAACAACACGATGTCGAGTATGTAGCAAGCGACACAGACACTGACGCTGATGCCGGGGTAGATACCTACACATATAGTCTTGAGTTTGATGTTGACATGGATGATGAACCTATCCTTGACGACTGTTTAGATAGAGGTTGGCAAGATCAAACTAATGATTCCAACTTTACATGGGGTGGTTTCCTTGTCCAACTTCCTGATGATTCTAAATTTCTAACAGGTGGCTACCCTTTTACACGAGGAACAAGTGACAATGAAGGGAATGCATTGATAAGGGGGATGCTTCTTCATGGCTATGAATTTACAACAGGTGATGAGCAACCAACTATCTCTGTCAACTTCAATGACGATGCATTCCTTGAGACTTTCAAGTTTGACTTCCCAGATGGCAGTGAGTATCAAGAAATAAGCAAGGATTTGAATGGGGTGTTGGGTTGTTCTGATGATAACGAACCGGAGGATATCTTCATCGAAGAGAGTCCCGACGACATTGCTACTAACACCAATCAAACCTTGATCATATCGTTGAGGAGAATTCGGCGGGTTACTACCATAACATCATCAGCAGTCACATCTAGTGGAAGGTTCGTGGGTATTGCAACTGCTGCTGTAGTACTTGTATCAGCTTTCCTATGAGAGCTTGGTCTCGTATTTGTACATATGTCATAAGCCTTGACAGATAGCATAATGATGTAATCATGACTCAGACGTATCACCGTAACTTTGTAATTAATAGACATTCTTAGCATTTTCAATCTTTTTGTGTTGCTTGCTTGATCCCCCAATTAGTCGGTGTATGTAGTCAGTGTTAGCATTCGTCAATCCCCATTAGCACAAAAACAAATCTAGAGATTCTTAATCCAAACACATTAAACTCTCTCGAGTATCAACTCCCGTCATTGGATTCGTACCCTTCGTATCTTCTCTCTCACACACTAACATTTGTGTCTTCTCGGGAATTGATGCATCGGTAAAGTCACCACCTTCTAATGTTTTAACATCCAATAAGCTCTGAGAGAAATATCCGCCCACTGCCTTGATATTTTTTAAGTTGGCTCCATCCATTTGACCTTTTTCGAATGATACACCTGTTGCATCTGCACCTTCAAAGTTGCTATCAATCTATATATAATGTTGTTTTATTGTTGTTGTTGTTGAGTACATTTTTGATATTAATCACAAAGTAAAAGACATTAAAAAGTGCACAAGATATGAGCAAAGTTACAAATACAAGCAATTCACATATGTGTTCAATACGAGGCATGCTACACTTACCAAAACAGCACCAAAGAATCTACATCCTTGTAAATTAGCTTTGGAGAAATCAGAAAACTTTCCAATAACCTATATTATATAGATTTAGTGTAAAAGGTACAAAGATAGATGCGTTATCTTTTTTTGTTCAGCGAGAGGGAATCACTATAACCATTGTAGAACGAATACATACCTGTGTAAAATCTTTCCCTTTGAGATCTAGTACATATAATACCAATGTTTAATATCAAACAGTAACATACGTGTGAGCTACATATACATACCATGTACTCAACAACAACTCATCACTACTATATACTTACTCTGACTACTAAAATCCTTTTCACTTATATTAGTACCAGCAAAATCCAACCCACCTCCACTAACTGCAAATACTGGTGATACTGTACCTAATAATATAGTAGCAGCTGCCAATGTTGATGTAATTGATTTATGCAATACTCGTGAGGGAACATCATCTGATGTGTCAGCATTGTCATAATTTGTTGCAGAAAGTTGTGTGTATCTTTCAGAGATTACACCACCTATGACGCTATTGGTAGTTGAAGGGGTAACAAATGCACTTGTACATGGGATAGAGAGCACAGCAGCCGTGGATATGATTGTAGGAAAGGATCTCATGATAGAAGTTGAGTAGAGGTCCTAGTAGCAACTAACATGACGTGGTGGTTGGACTTTTATTCCCACTTTCATTTCGCATGGTTATTGGTGCCTGGCGTATTATTTGGAGAGATGATTAGCATGCAATTTGATAATATTGAACTTGATAATATAGCAAGAACATTAGTTTTTAACGCTCTTTCGAATGGTAGTAGTCTTGGAGATAGACATTTAATAAATATTGAGTAGCAAGGATTTTACCAAAAAGGTACACATATACCATATAACAATTACTATTGTCCATATACTAATTGTCGATCAACTGAAAAGGGTGAACAAGATGCCTATAATTCTATATGGCTGTAAAAACGAGGAGCCCCTTCTTATTCGGGTGAAGAACAACGATGGGAAAGAGATGAATTATGAGGTATCGAAATCAACTAAAATGAACAATGTATTCAGACACTATGCGGCACTTTGTTATGGTCCAAATTATTATAAGTCCATCGGGATAACGTCTAGCATCCAGCAAAGCATCGATATATCGTCTCTTGAGTTCCGCTTCAATCATAAACTTATTTCAGAAACTGATACATGCCAATCACTGCAACTCAGGGAAGGTGATCAGATTGATTGCTATACACGCTCCGAGATTATTGTGTTAGAATTATTAAGGCAGTGTGAATCAGGTATTTCATCCGGTGATGTTTTGATGGAGAAGATTAAAGACCTTCCAAGACATAGCATTATTAAGTCATCGTTTGTCCATCAGGCAATGGCAATCATGAGTGGGAATACGCCATTGAAATTTATGGAGCATCTCATTAGAGACTTCCCGGATGAAGCGCCAGTAGAAGTACCAGTTTGTTTTGTCCACACGGAACAACTCAAGCATACCTATTACATTTGGCATGTTATAATGAACACTGTCCGACATCTATCATTGAATTGTTAATTGAGAAGTATCCAGACGTATTGGGGCACTTCTGTGTTGTGGAACGGGGAGTAAAAGTCTACGATCGTGGGCAATGGAATGGATTGCCTCTACATTACTATTTATCAAGAGAAAAGAATATTGATATTGACATGGTTAAGATGTTGGTTGAGGCATATCCTCAAGCAATGTTAACTACAGCTGATGATGATATACAATCAACGCCTATCCATGTAGTCGTTTCCAACTCGAATATCAAAAACAAATGTGAAATTATAACTCAATTACTTGATTCTGAACCTTCTTCGATACGCTATGTCGACGACCAGGGTAGGACGTTATTGGCCAGGGCATGTGGTATCCGCGGTGTGGATTCGTTATTTGAGGTAATACAACTTCTCCTTAACGCATGGCCAGAGGCTTTGATGATCGGCGACGAAAGTGGGTGTCTTCCTGTTCACTGCATTTGTTGCAATTCAGGTTTGGGTGATTCCACTTCGCTTGATCTTCTACATCTTCTTATCGATGATGATGCCACTTCGTTGAGAATAGTGGACGACTATGGTTTCATACCTCTTCATTATGCTGTTTTCTTCAACCAGTCAACTGATTTTTGCAAAGAACTCACAGGCTTGTATCCACAGTCTGTTTGGGCTGAAAGTAGTGATGGTGACTTGCCTATCCACTTCGCTGCCGGTGGTGGTCGAGTTGATATAGTTCGTCATCTGTTGAAAGTGTGTCCCGAGAGTGTTCACGTTACAAATAATAAAGGTTACTTACCAATACATATGATTGCAAGATTTCCAAGGATTTCTGAAGCAATCACTCCAGAAGGATACGTAGAAGTGCTTGAACTATTGCTAGAGTACGATCCGAATGCGGCATCAGTAGCGGAGAGTGAAAAGCTCAGTTTACCATTGCACTTGGCTTGTGCTGCCTACAGCAAATATCTCCCTGTTGTTAAACTTCTATTTGATCAATATCCAAAAGCTATTTGGGCAAAAGATGAGGATGGCAATACCCCACTTGATCTAGTAAGGTGGAGACAGAATAAGAAAGACCCAAGCGATACAACTGTGATTGACTTCTTGGAAGACCAATTGAAGTATGTTACAGAAGACATGATTCTTGATGGAAACGAGAGCACAACAAGATCAGTATTTTGGTCAAACCTTTACAAATGTACACAAGATGGGAGCGGTTCCCTGCCTCTCCACCACTCTTTACAAAATAATGCATCTCTCGGTGTTATTAAAGTACTACTCTATGGAAACTCTGATACTTTGCGGGTTGTTAATCATCAAGGGCTTCTTCCTGTACATATTGCATGTCAGTACAGTTCAGTTACGGTTGTCAAGTTCTTGGCAGAGGAGCATGAGAATGATACCTTGTCGTTGAACAATAATGGACCGGAGAAGAACTCGGCACTTCATTTTGCATGTCGTGGAGGCAATTACAAAACTATCAACTACCTGTTGGACAAACAAGCTGCATTTGTATCAGTACCAAACGCAGATAAAAAACTACCGATTCATTTGTTGTGTGAGTCCGGAGAAGGCGAAGATGAAAGTGTAGCACATGTGGAAACAATCTACAGAATGCTATTGGCTAATCCAGAGCTATGATTCAGGGTATCAATACTTACAGTCTAGTAGCATAAGGTTTGTAAAGTGATAAGTCTTTCCTAATCATCTACTTCTACTAATCATCTAATGCTTTAGTTGAGAAAGTGCTGGTATTCACCTGGTATGCTGTTCCCTTTGATACGATCTTAACTCCATTCGATTGACTGCTTCCCAGTGATCTACACAAATGACTATTTCTGATGTTGGCTTGCTACATGTGTACCACGCTCTTTATATTCATTCCAACAATACCAACCAACCAATCGTAATGTATAGTACGCTCCGTAATTCAATAATTTGAAGCCATTTATTTCAATACATATATCACGAAACAACTCATCATGAAACTTTTGACTTTGATAACCAATATTGGATCCATCCTTCTTGATTAGAGTAGCATACATATAGCCATAATCATGAACTAAACCTCCAAGAGCAATATCCCTACTGGAGAGAGGAAGAACCATAGTAACGAGGGACAGATGCTCAATCAAACTCAAAGTTCTTGGGTACAATATACTCTTCTCCATTTATACTATAATGAAAATCTTCTTCAATCTTCCAATGTCGTGGTTCCCAAAGCCATAGTATTATTGCATCTATAAAATCTTTATCTTTTGTGGGAATTGGAATGGGAGACATTATTGGCATTATGATCTAATTTGAAAGTTTATTCTATGTTTGTTAGATAACTTCTCCTGTTCATCTACTTTATTATTTGCAATGTATCCAAAACTTATAAAGAAGGCTGGTATTATTAGTATTGCTTTGTTGTTTTTGTTTGACACAAAAACAGACAGAGATTGTTATTGTCGACTCTGTATTATCTTTGGTACTACTATTGCTAACCCATCGTTTTCGACATGTTCTATTTGAACCATGAACTATACTATTATGACTGTGAATACTCCGTTGACATCTAACAAGCTGTGACAAGGCATAAGCTGTTTTATTTGTATGAGTACTCGATAACGACCGCAATAATCTTGATGACCCTATAATAGATATCATTTCATATAAATATAATCTATAGTACTCAAATAATCTTCCGAAAGAGCGGCAACAAAACGAATCAATGTAAAACTGTGAGATTGCAATACCAGTAGAATAGTATAGTAGTATAGTATAGTAGTATAGTATAGTAGTATAGTATAGTAGTATAGTATAGTAGTATAGTATAGTAGTATAGTACAGATGAAATGGCCGGTATCAGATGTAGAGCTGCTATTAATTGTTGAGTAATAAGAGATGTATCTTTTTTGCCATTTGCATTGTTTGGGAGGTACTTTGGTGTATGTTTAGAACAATAATATATAATAAAATACGCGATCGTTATACACTATAACAGCAATAGAGTCAAATACCTATACGGGAAGAAAGGAGCGAACTAAGTATATCGACAATATGAATGCAATAACAACAAGAAAAATTAATCTCCTTCTGGCTCTGACGTTTTGCATTCTTTTGCAGGGAGAAGTGATGGCATTTCAACAACCGCATATCAACACTCATACCAAAACATCAAAATACAAGAGAAATGGCGTGGTAGCATCATTAGTATCGACCAATATAGACGACACCGAAGGAGCTACTACAAAACATAATCAAATTTTATCATCTGCTTTTAGTATGTGTCTTATTGGTAGTATGTTAACAACTCCACAGCTATCAAATGCAGCTGATGATAAGTTACCCGGATTGTCAATAACAAACTACGCCAAACAAGTCTTTGGCTCACCATTAGTAGGAAGCACTCCCGGTATATCGTCTAATCAACCTATTCAAATTGATCCAAAGTATACCACACGAGAAGAGAGGAATCGAGTATACGACGAAGCATTCCAACAGGATGCACGTGATCGAGATGCCTACTATGGGCAGCTGGCAATGAAAAAGAGACAAGAATCTGAACAAAGTGTAACACAGTATAGAGAACAATTAGGGTTAGATGGTAAGGGAGATACAAGGGTGAGAGTTGGAGAGGAGAGAGTGGAGGGATTGGCATCATTGAGAGATTTGAAAGCTGATTATTTATCAAAGCAACAAGAGGTTGACTCGTCTGCCGTTTCAGCTAGTACTGAATAAGACTAATATATTCCTATGATACAAACTTGCATCAATGTTGTCTACTGTGCTTTGTCTATATTTATGATATCTAGAGCTTGACCAGTCCCCCGCTTGTACCATCATAACTCTGGATTAGCCAATAGTATTCGCCAGATTGTTTCCACGTATGCTACACTTTCATCATCATCGCTTCCAGACTCACATAACAAATGAATCGGTAGCTTTTGATCCGAGTTGCGTGCCGATGCAACTGCAGCTTGTTTGTCCAACAAGTAGTTGATAGTTTTGTAGTTGCCTCCGCGACATGCAAAATGAAGTGCCGAGTTCTTCTCGGGCCCAATATTGTTGAACAAGGTATCTCCTTCTAGCTGCTCTATCAAGACACGACATGCAAAATGAAGTGCCGAGTTTATTTCGGGCCGAATATTGTTCAACAAGGTACCTCCTTCTAGCTGCTCTATCAAGAATTTCACAACCTCTACTGAACTGAACTCACATGCAATATACAAAGGCATCACTCCTTTATGATCCTCTACCAGTAAAGTATCAAGATTCCCGTGAAGTATCAGTTTGACTACCCCAAGGGTCGCATTATTATACAAGGCCTGATGTAGAGACTCTGTTCGTCGACTGAAATTTACCAAACCCTTCATTCTTTTTGCAAGATTCCAGTCTCCTCTCTGCATCCAGTTCGACGGTAACGTTACATTCTCTTCTTGCTGTACATATTTCAACTGGTCTTTGAAAAATTGCACCACAGTTGAGCTGCCATATTTCTCTGATCTCTCTGCCTCTAGGGCCAAATCAAGCGGAGTCTTCCCATTATCATCAAAAACCATGATAGCCTCAGGATATGCATCAAATAAAGCCTTAACTACACTAAGACTTCCCAAAAAGCATGCAAAATGCAAGGGTAGCCAGCTCTTTCCATCCATTGACTCTTTTAGTACTGTAGAAGGATTATAACAAAGTAATAATTCAGTTATATCTGCTCTTCTTTCTTGAGCTGCATAGTGAATTGGGAAATATCCTTCACTGTCTGGTATATGCATACTTTCGGGATCAATTTCTAACAAATAACGGACTAAATCAACATCAGCCACCTTACATGCATCATGGATTGGCAAGAAACCATCGTCTGATTCAACTCTAAGCGATTCGGGATATGCAGATATGAGTTGTTTGCAGAAGCCAAATGTTTTTACGCCTATGGCAAGATGAATAGGCAGTTGCCCATAACGGTCTCTCTCCCCAAGCAAAGTAGGATCAACATTGAGTAGACAATAAAGAATACCAATCGAAACATCCTCTTCCATTTCATTGTTGTAGTCACATAGAATATGGATGGGTAGCATCCTGCGTAACCGTTGCCAAACCAAATCTGGAGATGTATTCAGTATAAGCTTCACTACATCCAAATCTACTCTCTTTAATCCACAAACAAAATGAAGTATTGTTGTGCCCTGTATACGTGATGGACCAGCCTGATCAAAAAGGTACATAATAACATCATGCATTGAGTTGATGTGTGGATTCGAAAGAGCTACATGAATCGGTGCCATATCGACTAAAGCTTCAGGATATGCCTCCACTAACATCTTCACTGTATCAATGTTCACATTCTTTCGTCTTGTTAGGTAGTAGTGTAACGGTAAGAAGCCAGTACTGTGTGTGGTTGGATCATAATCATAGGGCCAGATCCCTATTGTATGACAAAACGAACCGAGTGCTTCCGGATTCTCTTCCATTAGCAATTTGATAATTGAATCGGGGCAGCTTTCATTGCTGCATGCCATGTGTAGTGGAAAAGCATTGTTGTTTATGTCATTGGATCTTACCGCTGCAGAATTGGGATATATATCTAGAAGACACCGTATAATTTCATATGTAACATTTTTATTCATACACGCACGAGGGAAATAATCATATTCCGATCCAGAGAATTCAGCAGTCGGAGGAGCGGGAAGGTCCCCGGGAAGTTGATTGAGTTTCGTTTGCAAGGCATCCAATGAAAAAAGCTTATCTGATTCACATAGGTCGCATAATTCCATCATAAATATTTCTATTCTAGGATCCAAGCAACATTCAATACTATCATCTTCTTTTATTTGTAACGATTGTATTGTATCAGTTGTGTATATACGTGTACCATTAAAGGAGAAATGAAGAGCATTCATCTCAATCCCTTGTCTTTCTGCATATGCCATAAATACTTTTCTCATTTTCGTATATTGATTGACCTTGAAAACCGTCGTCCATCGAGTTATACACCGATCATATGATCTCGTGACGTTGATGGTTATTCCCTTGTCCATGTTATGGCAGTCAATCTGATCATCTTCCTTGAGTTGTAGTGATTGAGCTGTATCAGTTTCTGAAACGAGTGTATCATTGAAGAAGAATTTTAACGAAGATATCTCAATAGTATTACAACATTGTACCGCATATGCCTTGAATACCTTCTTTAGTTCAGTTGATTTCTTTATCTTAAATTTCGTCTCTTTTCCAGAACGGTTGCTTTTTACCCGGATATGAATAATGTCATCCGAAGACATTGTTATTGGTGTACGTGATGATTATATGCTAATATATGATACTACATCAATAAATGATAAAACTAACGCGTATATAAAGCTCTCCAATGAAGAGGGCACATCAAAATAAAAAAGTGCACAAGATGTGTCCGTTTTGCTATCGTACTCAATAAATATTAGATGTCAATCCTCAATATACCGCCAATCGAAAGAGTGTCAAAAACTGATGCTGTGAGTGTACTGTCAATATTCAATACTCCGCCTAATTGTATACAAATCGTCTCCCCCCCTCTCTCCATAGAGGCGCACATAAGGAGATGCAATTATGGGAATAAAAAATAAACCGACAACGGTATGGTTCTACTGTTCTACCTATGGTTCTACTCACTCATAGCAGCACCTGTTGTACATATTATAAGGTATATGTAATAAAGAGCATCTTTGAGCAGATATATTTAGAAGAGTGTTTATTAGATAATACACTGGTTATCCGACGGCGAGGTTATTGATATACAAAGATACAAAGGTAAGTGCACATGATGTGTATATGCATAGCAACACTCTAATAAGGTAGCATCTTGTCTATCACACTACTAACCACCACAATAACAATCCCACATACGCAGTTGATTGTATATCAGCAGTTTTATATCTTATCATATTTGTCGTCAGTTATAATAGTATATCAACAATAGAAACACAACTATATCAATATGCCGGCATCATCTAGAAAAAGAAATAAAGGGAGGGATAGAAAAGCAAAGCAGCTAGCCAAGAAGGAGGAGAATGAGAGAGCAGAAGCACGTGACTTTTGGCGGAGGTTTTGTGGTATCATACAGTGCCATCATGGATGTGATTCTATTATATCAGACGATCACCCTGTTTCCAGCTTCATGGACCAATTTATCATAAATGCACAAATCAAAGAGATGACGGTACATCAAAACTTGAGCGAGATATTCAAATCACATAGACTCATATGGAACAATGAAAGTTACAGGAAACTAGCAATCAATATATTAACAAATATCGGGGTGAATTTGATATTGAATGGAGATGAAACTATTAGCGGGGCGGTATGTACTGCAAAATCTATTTTTGTTCTTGAACGTTACAATGGTACAAATGATATTGGTTCAGTCTTCGATTCACGGGCGGTAAGATCAAAGAGTAGAGATCTTTATATTGGCACCGAAAGTATTGAACGGGATATACTAAAATTTTTCCGCAAAAGAATATCATGCAAATGTTTGAAGAGGATGCATTTAGAGGCGAGGAAGTCTACCCCAAAGATGGGCATTTGCTATAATTGTGATAACGAGATAGAGCGTGTATATCTATCTACATGTGGTAGATGTATGGTTGCTCGGTACTGTTCGAGGCAGTGCCAACTTGCGGCCTGGCCTGAGCATAAGTGCCATTGTGATATGTTGTTCAGTGCTCTTCAAAAGGAGATGAGCAACAATGGAGACAAGAGAGGTAATAGATCTCGTTAGGATGTCGGGTATTATTATCATCAAAGCAACACCCAACACCACCTTGGTCTGTTTGGTTCCCAATAGTTAATTCTATTATAAGTGACTATTGGAAGTAAAGTCTCCTCTTCTGTCAGCTTTATAGGAGGTATCCGTCATGAGGTAGTTACTTCAGTTAAATTCTATCTTGTTTCATTAGAAGATCTGGTCTTGAGTCTCTTCATCATACTAGCTGGAACTTTGCCTTCTATTGACCCGTTATTCATCCACACCTCGGCATCCATCTCACCACTTTCTGTATCCCATCTTGAGACTTCTATTTCTTGACTTCTCTTAGATGACTTTGGTCTTGACGAATCAAAAGCAGCGGCATCGATCATATCTTGTGCTCCGTCAACACTGCTCGGGTTTGTCGCCCTGGCTATGATCACCTCCTCATCTATCGTAGACTTGGCCATGGTTTCTCCCATAGATCGTTGAAAGACCATTTGTGCCTCTCTTGTATTACCAGCTCGTTCTTCCATAACTTCATATGCTCTCCAAATAGACGTCTTATCAGCACTTGGTGATCGGAACAACTTCAGCGATCGTTCAAAGATTGATCGGGCGTCGGCAAAGTTCCCCAGTTCAGCCTCCATCAATGTCCATGCCGTAACCGCTGCCACATTTCGTTGGTCGGCATCCAAAGCTCTATTGAAACATCGTCGTGCTGCTGCATGATCACCCTCCTGTGCCTCAAGCACACCCCATGCCTGCCACAGACGTGCACATCGTCTACCTCCACTCTGTCCACCTCCCGGCTGAGCACAAGCCCATATCCCCTGCTGAAATACATCTCGTGCATTCTTGGCGGTACTGAACCGAGTCTCTAACACTCCCCAAGCCTGCCATACGGGAGGGTGTCGTTTGTTCACCTCCGTACCCCGTCTTAGTAAATCCCTCGCCGAATCAATATCTCCCAACTCAACTACATACAACGCATATGCCTGGTATACACCAGCATCTCGTGGATTAGCCTTGAGTGCTCTTTCAAACAAATCTAATACCCGTCGTGAGTCGACATCCTCCTTGGGTAAGCGTCTACTTTCCATAATAGCATATGCCTGCAGTACACGAGAATTACGCTGATCGAATGTTAGTACCTTCTCAAAGCACTGCTTAGCCTCATCGAAGTTACCACATTCTGATTCCATTACACCCAATTGCAAGTATGCCACAGAACAGTGTGGATCAGCACTTAATGCCTTCTCATATAATTCACGTGCACGGCGTAAACACTTAATGTCATCCTCACGACTACCCTTCTTATATTCCATACTTGCCCACGCGGTATAAACGAACGAGTTGGGCTTGGCACCAATCCGGAGTAATTCACGTTCAGCTGATTGATAACACGCCCGTCCCGCCGAGGCACCTTGTCGTAACTTCTTCGTACGTAATTGTGCCAATGCTACCCATGACGCGGCGTGGGATGGTCGACTTCGTAATGCCTGCAAATACAATTCTTCCGCGGCATATAAGTTACCCATCTTTTCTTCTAATTGACCCAATGCCTGGAGTAAAAATGGATTAGCACCAAGGTCGGGAATCGTCCCGATTGTTTCCCCCTCTTCTTCTTGAAAGTCTACATCACTCTTATTTCTTTTATTACCACCAGTTCCGCTATTTCTATTGTTATTTTTCCTGTTCTTCTTTTGAACAACAGAAACACTCGATGGACCCTTAACATTCACAAATCCTCCTGAACTTTTACGTATCCCCTCCTTTAATAATCCCCGTGCATGTTGCAAATCACCTCGTCTTGTTGCAATTCGACTTAATCCTAAATATGGTCGGCCATCCGTTGGGTCCATTATTTGTGCTTTTAAATAATATTCTTGAGCCTCCTCTAACCGACCGTGACTTACATCTTTTTTTGCAAAATGACATAATCGATCGATATTGATATTTAATGCCTTGCCTAATCGTATCCCTTCGCGGAATTGCACGGCTCGAGAGGAATCTAATAGTGATGTTGAGTATTGGATAGAACCGGAGGGTGATCGGGTAAATCCTGATAAACGATCTTCGACTAATCTTGTTAATGTCCTGTCTACTGGTGCTACAGGCTGTTGTTTTTGTTGTTTGGAGGATGATGATGATAATGGTGTCATTGATATGTTTAATTCCAATTCTTTCGTGCCTTCTTCTCCTTGTCCCGTTGATGTTGGTGTATCACTATTTGAAGTTGACGACGCAGAGGAGGAGGTAGTATTCATGATAGTTTGACGTGTCAATTCGATATCTTGCTCCTTGGTAATTTCCCTGCCTGTACCCTCGGCAGCAGCAGCAGCTTCTACATTGGTGCCAATCTCACTCTGTTTATCAACAGATATCAAATAATTTCTCTCAGATTTATCTAAATCCAACTTACGTCTCTTTAACATTTCAGCCTCTAACTGTTTCTTCTCATGACGTTCCTTAACCTTATTTTCTCTAACTTTATCACCATATAAATCTTCATTAATACAATATGTATCTAATATAGGTTCAGGGAATAATGAATCAAAACTCCATATACTTGGTGGTTCTTGATTCTTTTCTAGGGATTGGGATCGCATATTTTCATATTTGAGTCGACGTTGAGCGGAAGTGGTGCGGAGTTGACGTTCTGTTGGTGTTAGGGGGGATTTACGTTTGTATTTTGGTTTACGACGTTTCTTTTTTGTGTTATATTGCTTCTTCCTTTTGTTGTTGGTTCTTTTAGTTTGTTTGGATTTAGACTTTTTAGATAATACTTGTTGCTCTGATCTACTCGAGGCAGCCAATAATTGTTGTGATGTTCCCTTAAGGTGGGGTCGATTCTAATTGATTGGACAGTGTTTAGTTTTGAGTATATATTGGTAAGAGAATATGATTGTGTGTGAGAGATGGGGCAGAATAACCGAAGCCTATAAAAAGTAGACACCATCTTGTGCACAAATTTAGTCAGCCGACCACCCCCTCAAACTTCCAAAATACTCTTCTGCAACACACAATACGACCTTTAACTTACCAATCCATGCTGTATTCTAAAACCTGAACTTCGTTGTATAATAGCAGGAGATTGAAATGCATAGCAGCAGCAATTATTTACTGCATTTATTGCAATTATCACAGCGGCTATGATCATCAAATAGCTCGATATCGTTGGTATTGATTTTCTTCTACTTCTATTAGTTCTATATATTCTATTGGATGTTACGTCTGTATGTATATTGGTAGATGGAGGGAAGGCAACAGCTGCTGTACATTGTAATATAGATGACTCAACGCAATGATTAGTTGTCGATTCGTATCGTCTTCTTCGACGGCGATACCGCCCCTCTGATAACGACGATTCTAGTGATGACATTGTATACTCTATATGCTCAGAACAAATGGATAGGAGAATATATACCACCAATAGGAGAGATTGAACTTCACCTACTATAGGCAACTGATAAAAAGATACCTCCGGCATCGGCCTTTTCTTTAGTTGACTCAATAAAAAGGATACCAAAGCTTTCGTATAGAATGAGGGCTATAGTGGGATGGGATGTTGGACTTTTATTCTTGGAGGACTTTCTTTTTGTTGGATTATAGCATTCATCTATCGCTCTCGGTTGTGTACCTTATTTAGGGAGACGACTGGTAATTAGACAGTATTGAACATTGTTAATATATCAAGAGCATCAGTTTTCAACGCTCTTTCGAATGGTAGTAGTCTTGGATATTGACATCTAATATATATTGAGTAGTAAAGATTTTACAAAAAGTACACATCTTGTGTGTACCTTATCAATATCAATAGTAAATAGACTGATTGGTATACAATTGGAGAGTGATGCATATTGATAATATATTCAGAGCGTCAATTTTTATCAATCTTTCGAATGGTAATAGTATTGGGGATTGACAACTGACTTGTTTGTAAATCGGTACACATCATTACCTCTTTGCAATGGAAACTGAATGGAGTGACTATGAGGATCAGATCCTTCGTATTACTGTGGATGAACAGGGTTATGATGACTTTCAGTACGTCTCCGAGGAAGTTTTTAAGGGTACGAGATCATATGATCAGTGTAAGAATCGATGGAAGGATGTAAGTGGTACCGCATATGCTGCTCATATATTATAAATGTTTTCTCACTAGTCGTTGCTCCTCCACTTCGACCTCTATTGAATAGGTAATCCAGCCCGGACTTGCTCTTATTGAAGAGTTGGAAATGTTGTGTGAATCAGAAGATCTTTCATTGGAATCTTTGCAAAAGAGAATCAATTTACTTACACCAACTGCTATGAATTTGATTAGACATTCCGGCATTGATATGTGGAAATACGAAAACCCCTTCTTTCATCATGTATGTATGAATGAGAATGTCACATTAGAGATCATCGAATGCTGTATTAATACGTTTCCTGCTGTGTCCGGGGCATCCACAAATGTTTATTGTCCAAGTTATTCTTCGTCCGATTCGGAGAACAACACCTATCCATTACATCTGGCTTGTAGTAATAAAAACTTTCCAAGCGTCGCTATTAAATTACTATTGAATAAGTTTCCAAAAGTGCTATCACATATGTCTTTGATAGATGAAGGGGCGACAAGTGGTCAAGATGATGAGTGGGTGTATGGATTACCTCTCCATTACTACCTCTCAAGACAAGAGAATATAGATATTGATACAGTTAAAATGTTAGTAGAGGCCTACCCCCAGGCTTTATCCAGTGCTGATGATAATTGGAAATGCTATCCTATACACACGGCTGTTTCTAACCCAAACATCGACAATAAAAAAAGTCTTCTTGAATATCTGATCCAAGTAGAACCTTCTTCATTACAATTTGTGGACGGGTGGAATAGAGCACCACTGCAAGTCGCATGCTTAAACAAGAGCATGGACTCGAATACAGTAAAGTATATATTAAGTAGTTGGTCCGCTGGGCTTTATCAACGTGATATTTCAGGGGAGTTGCCTATTCACGCTCTTTGCACTAATGACGAATTGGATGAGCAGGAGTGGTTTGATATTTTCCATGTTCTTTTCAATGAAGACCCTACAATATTGAGGGAAAGAAGCCGAGATGACGGTGACCTCCCAATTCACAAAGCAGCTCGCAGTTTATCAACCGCTATATGCAAAACACTGATAGGCTTATATCCAGAGTCCGTAAGGGAGCTAGCAGATGGACCAGACGGAACAAGCAAGCTCCCAATCCATGAAGCATGCACTCATGGCAAAGTCGATACAGCAGATTATCTATTAGGGATATATCCTGAGAGTATCTGTGTTGAAGATGCTTATGGGCACACGCCTATTCACTGCATAAACAGAACATGGGGGACAGAGTTGATTGAGGTACTGCTGAAACATGATCCCACTGCTGCATCAAGGAAGATGGAAGGAATCTGCCGTCTGCCGTTGCACATTGCCTGCCGTTATCGTTTGTTGGATATCAATATAATTAAGACCCTGTTTGATGCATACCCATTAGCTATTCAAGATCGCGATGATGGTGGGTATAGCGCACTTGACCTTGCAAAGGAGGAGAGTGAAAGTGATGACAATTTAATCATCATCAACTTTTTACAAACACAGCTTGAGTATGCCAAGAAAGCACAAGATATGAACACCATGACGACATTGGATCAGAATGGCTGGCTACCTCTTCATCATGCATTAAAAGATAATGCTCCTCTTGGATCTATCAAGTTGTTGTTAATGGGAAATACATCAGCGATTCGTATGCCGGATTACGACATGGCATTCCCATTACACATTGCTTGTGAATTTAGTTCAGTTAGAGTTGTTCAGTTCATGATGGAAATGCCTGACGAGCGTACTTGGAACCATTTGGACATGAATAAAGATTCTATTTTACACTATGCTTGTCGTGGGGGTAACTGTGAAGTAGTCAAGTACTTCTTAGACAAGAAGAATGCACATGTTTCTGAACATAATAAGGCGAAGAAGCTACCCATTCACATGTTGTTTGAGTCTTATAATGACACGGTTGACCGAGACAGTAAAGAATACATCGAGACTGTATGGTTGCTGCTTCTAGCTCATCCCGAGACTGTTATGAATTGGTAATATAATAGTACAACACTAAGATGAGCGAGGGAGGTAAGGATACCCGATATCCTGTTCAATCATCGAACTCAGAAAGGTTTTCGAGTATTGTGGAGGTGTACTTTGTTTAACACCTCAAGGATAAGGAATGTATGAGTGGTACGCCAAGGAGAAGTTGCACTGACTTTAGACTTTGTGATAGATAGTAGATTTGATATTAGGAATAAGAAGTAGTACAATGACTCCTTTATCTTTATCCAAACCTCATCTGTTTTTATGTATATGCATTTCTTCTTAGCTAGGGTCTGCGATTCTACTCATCATCACACTACATTCTTCGGTCCCCTACTTATCCTTCTGTGGACCGCTACAAGATTGTTCTTTCATGTGCAATTTATGATCGCGGGTAAGTATATCACATTTCCCCTTATGCACAGGCCAATGAGCTACTTGACACTTTCTTGAACAGTATTGTCCTATCATACATTCGCTACAGACAGATAGAGATACACGCTCTTTCTCTGTTTTGCAATGGTCACACAAACCCATCTTTGGGATTGTCTTCCTTGCCTCCAAATGCATCTTCTTCAAGCATTGACAAGATATTCGTTTGCGGTAAAACTTCAAAGCATCTCGCCTGCCACTGCCACTAATATCATAATCATAACAATTCAAATCTCTTCCTTTTGTTCTTACCACCCGTAAACTGAATACTGAACCAATATTATTAACATCATCTGTACCATTGTAATGTTCAAGAATCAAAAGAGCTTGAGCACTGTATAACGATAACGACCAAAGGATTGAAGAATCTTCTCTCAACAGCACGTTTGTCGCAGTTCGTATCAATATATCTCTAGCTAATTTCCTATAACTTGCATTGGTCCATACCTGTTTGTGTGTTTCAAATAGAATCCCCAGGTTTTGTCCCGTGCTCATTTTATGAGTAAGGGAATTTACGAAATATTGATCCATAAAGCTAGAAACAGGATGATCGTCTGATGTCGACGCACAACCATGGTTACATTCTATATTACTATAAATACCACGCCAAAATCTATGTGCATCCAATCTCTCAGTCTCCTCCTTCTTG
>Ga0214478_100160_pt1 | contig 37594 bp, 34 predicted proteins | sample M1_20Mar14CPVII9_2_FD_178001 | JGI IMG/M metagenome (GOLD analysis project Ga0214478, IMG submission 178001) | Marine eukaryotic communities from Monterey Bay, California, United States - M1_20Mar14CPVII9sort6BwellD7 | ecosystem: Environmental > Aquatic > Marine > Unclassified | place: USA... | reverse complement strand
GAATGTACATCCGATCCTGGACATGAATGTGAAGAACGTGAACCAATCATGGCAGACGATGGGAGTGGATCAGACATTAGTATCCCATCATTCTTAATGTTTAAACAGGATGCTGATCAAGTGAAAGCAGAAGTACAGGCAAATCATCCTGTTCGTATTGAAATGATGTGGAGTTTGCCTAGTCCTGACGATCGTGTGGAGTATGAATTGTGGACTACTCCTACTGACATTATCTCGGAAGACTTTCAAAAGAACTTTAAGGAGGCTGCAGTTGCACTTGGTGACCGTGCATACTTTACTCCCCAAATGTACATCTATGATGGAATTAAGAGCGGTTGTCAGGATTACGAGGGAGAGAATGACTGCTACAATTTATGTACTAACAACGGGAGATATTGTGCCACTGATCCTGATAATGATTTAGATCGTGGCATTTCAGGAGCGGATGTTGTTAGTGAAAGTTTACGCAGAATGTGTATATGGAGTCAATATGGGAAAGATGATGGAGTTGGTGTAGAGTGGTGGGATTACACCAATGAGTTTATGTTTCGATGTAACACAGAGGAATTCTTCACCTCAAAGCAATGTGTGAATGATGCCATGTCGCGTGCAGGTGTTGATATTAAGAAGATTGAACAGTGCATGAATGATAGTGGAAAGTTAGATGAAGATGTTGAGAATAGTCTGTTGGAAGTGCAGCTACGAGAGAAGGATAAGAGTGGAGTAGTCATTCTACCTGCATTGTATGTTAACCGCGTGTCAATCAGAGGATCGTTGGAGTTCCCAGTTGTATTCAAAGCAATCTGTTCAGGATATTCTTCTGGCACAACCCCATCAGTATGCGAGACGTGTGCAAGTTGTTCTGATCAAAAGTCATGTATCAGTCAAGGGTACTGCGGATCGAAAAAGCTTCAGGAATCTGTCTCTACTATGAACATGGTGTATTCAATGATGGGGCTGTCTCTCGTCTTTTGTGTGTTTAGCTACATTCAACATCGACGATACCAAAGTCAGATGCAGTCACAGGTGAAAGGTATTATTGCGGAGTATATGCCACTTGAAAGTGATCAAAACTTACAGAATAATTCTGTATCAGATGAGGATGGAGAGTTTACCTAAAGTGTTCTTCCTGAGATAGGTATTTGTTTGTGGCGGTCGAGTTGCATTGGCATATCCAGGAGCTCTTGAGGTTAGCATTGTAGAGAAGTACATTTTATGTTAAAGAGTTGGTTGTATATTTACTATATTCAGCTAGACTTCGGTGATAGAAGTTGTTACAGTTGCCAAGACTTTATCTTTTGAAGTCAAGAGCTCGCCATCGAAGAGATCAAAGTCATCGTCTCTACCACTTCTGTTATATCGGTAGGTCTCTTCTTCATGCTCATATTCTTCTGTACTGCGTTTGGCTGGTGTGACGATTGGATGACTTGACCTTTTCCTCTTGCGTGTGTGGTTAGAAGATGAGACAGTGATAGACTCCGCATGAAACTGATCAGAAGATAGAACATCAAGAATATCAGGTAGCGGTTCCGGGGGCACCTTATCTTTCTCAACAGCTACGGCATCACGAAGGGCCTAAATACAACAGACATAAAGCAGTGAAGATTAGACTACAGTCCTTTCACGAATCGCTGCCGCCGCCACAGCATTCCGAAGCTCCTATGGGACCAATCACAGTTTAGTGCTGTATTCATCAAACAACTCAAGTCTAGTCCAAAATTCTACAGCTCATACTCAAAGAAAAAGACCCACCTGACAACACTTCTCCCTCGCAACAGCCGGGGAGACAATATCCCACGCATAAGTTGAATAGTTCTTCAAGAGAAAACGACCAGGGGGTTCCATGGCATGTATTTGATTTAGTACCTCCCTGTATAAGGATGTTGAGCAGTTTAGGATAAGGATACTTGGAGTTGATAGCATATGAAAGCTAACAATCTTACCTTGATATAACTGCCTTTTGCTTTTTGGTTGCTCTTTGATAATCATCCACACGACTTCGGCAAATATTCCGCAGTTGCTCGTTACCACTGTGCTCATGGTTCCTTCCTCCGCGACCAAGCAACACATCATTTTCGTTTATTGTAGTAATGGTTGACATACTCTATACTGAAGATTGGTTTGCAAGTCAAATTATGAGAGCATGCTCCTATAGGCTCGACTTGGTATTGCAAAAGAGTACTTGCTGTTCATATATTAGACCATACACAAGATATTCCGTTGCTCTCAAATTTGTCATTTCAATACATAGTATCAATTTGAGCATGATCTTTTGTATGGGACATAATAGATGTGACACTTACTTGAATGATTTGCACATGATCCAAAATTTGTTTATACTCTATTCTCATTCATCAATTGTCGAGTCAAAAGGTCAATACAATCATGGCACATACACATAAAAAAGCTTCTCAACCCCACCAAACATTGTCTATCCTAGCTTTCTTCTTTTACTTAGATCGTCTTTCTGTTCTTCGACCTCTCTTCCTTTCCCCTTACCGCCTTCTTCACGTTTCCAGACATCTCTCAAAGCAACTACAACCTTATTCATAGCATTAGTTTCAAACTTCTCTGCATACTTTTCGACTTTTGCAATCCATGTGCTGCTGTACTTTTGTGATTTGCTATCTCCCAAACCAACAAGTGTTCTCGCTAGCCCCAAGGTGTAATCAAACAACCAATGCGCTGGATTGATATTTAATTGCAAAGAAGCGGCGTACTTATACGCCTTTCCAATACCATCAGCACACTCGGCAATGTCAACAAACATTTCCTCCATGGTTTCTTCATCTCGAACTGCTGCTGGATCCATCAATATAGAATGAAAAGAAGCTAATGACTCCTCAATCAGAGATAGGTTGAGAAAATGTGTAGTCCAATGTTGTTGTCCGCAAATAGACGTTGCCATTTGGTAGAATTGTTGGTCAACTTCTCGCTCAGTATCTATACCATCATCGCTACGTTGTTTCTTCTCGTTGCTACTACCGCCATTATTGAGATGATCAAATACCTTTTCCTCTGCCTTGCACATATAAGTAATAGCCATTGCCTCCTTCTTTTTCTTCATAGAACAATCATCGGCCACAACTGCTGTGGTGTTTTTACAACTTGGACAATACGCTGATCGATCTTCTGCCATCATACCATTCTTTGGAGTTGCATAAGATACCTTCAAGCCATATTCATCTGGATCATCCCCATCATCGAACATGACGTCCTCATCTAGATATCTACCAGTGCGCGGGTGGCAAGATGGACATGGAATTCTTGACGCCAAATCTCCAGTATTGTTATCATCCTTACATCTGACGCACTGACAAACAAAATGTTTATTTGCTTTTAATAACCGTTGACGGATTGGATAGGATGAAAATAAATACTTGCCAAGATAACTAATGTGAATCTCATCGCCAGCTTTGATATCACATGCTGCTTTTAGTATTGATACATCATCATTCTCTCCAGAAGGATCCTCAACTACCACGGCATTTGGATTGCATGAATGATTAACTCTACTCAACCTATGGTAAATCCTTCCATTTTCAAATGAATTACATGAGTATATAAGAAGAACTTTTAATAATGACTCATCTTGATTTGATAATAAACTATCAAGTGAAGAATTAGATGCAGCTATTTCTCGTGAGCATTTAATGGCCAACTTTGCTAATTCAATGGCATCCTTCTCGTTTTGTTCTTCGGTACTAAACTCTGGATGGTACAATTCCAATAGTTTAGACTTTATTTCTTCATTCATTGTTTTATGTTGTATGGCATATGATGCCAGAGCTACAAGCATACCACGAAGTTTACTTGTTCTTTGTGAATCATTATCGAGTTTTTTTAGTATAGATTGCGGTAGGATAATATCAGTTAATATAGATGAAGTTGTTGCAGTAGATTGCTGCAAGAAAGAAGGAGATTTAAATTGTGATCTGATATCTCCTTCGGATAACTTTATTAGTGGAGATTCTTCGAAGATTTCGTCACCTTCTGCATATGATTTTGTTGCAAATAGTCCATACTGTTTAGTAGAATGGCTGCCGCCAGCAGAGTTGGACAAACGGATGTCCATGGATGATAATAAATAGTGCGACTGTAATAGAATAAATGTATTTTAATTCCTATGTTATTTATTTATTTATTTATGTTGATATTAGATACTACACCCATAAATAATTATTGTGGTGAGTTCTGTAATAACGTGCACTGGTTATGAGTCAAAAATTCGCGATGCCCGATGCACTCGCGGAAGAGGTGCTCATCTCGCCTTCCCTCAATAGGAGTATGTGCATCTCAACAAGTCTGGATATTAATCGGTTATTTATTTCGTTAGTGCGGTTAATAGTTCCATTAGTTTCCTGGAGTACAGAGCGAGGAGGGATTAATGATTAAAAAGTCTCTCCTTGTTATAAAGAACATACAGTACAATACCTGACAAGATACAATAAATATATACTTACAATCTTATCGAACACATATTATAATGGTACGATTTCGACAAAACTCTGCTAAATCCACCCAGCATAAATTTAATGATGTCGGTATAGTATACAGAGATCACGAACCTACTACAGACAATGAATTCATAGAAGAGACAGCAACAACAATATTACCCCTTTCTATTGATAATGGTAGTAGAGATTCAGAAGAAGATGATAATAGCAGTGTAGAAAGTGTAGACTCTGATGATGATGATGATACTACATTACTATCAACACACTTTTTACTAAAAAGAAGACACCCAACATATACTCCCCATATATTTATAACTCATCCGCACTTGGCAGTCTTACCGGTTTTATTGTTAGAATTTTTGGCTCTGGCACTGACGAGAGCTGTACTACCATCATTACTACTCAAAAGATATGAGTCAAAAACATACATTGTTATGGGTATTGCAGAATGCTTTCGTGGTGTCTGCGCCTTCTTTGCGTGTCCTCTCTTTGGACAATTAAGCGATATATGGGGAAGGAGACCATGCTTGTTTGTTACTGTGTTTGGTACATTATTACCAGTGTGTTCACTGACATTTATGCATGATTATACAACAACTAATAACGACAATAATATTGAAGTATCAGAGGATATAATGACGTCTAAATTGATAATGGATGTTGTTGATGAGGGGGATGCACTATTGGCTGGAGTAGATGCCGGGGATGCATCTGATGTGGGTTGGTTCCCAACTTTTGGTGGTAGTATTGGTACAATTACAAGTGGTGACTACATGCCTGATATTCACCGCATAGATGTGTTTGTAGTTCTTTTGGCGCTGTCTGGTTTGTTCAGTTCCACCTTCACTCTGACGTTTGCTTACATCTCCGACGTGGTAAAAGATAGAGATGGTAGAGTTGCGGCATATGGACTAGCATTGGCCACCTTTGGCCTGTCGTTTACTATAGGACCTCTATTAGGGGGGTATTTTGCCAATGTGAATGATGAGAAGGGTAATAACTTCATGAAATTGATTCATATGGATAATGAAGACACGGGAAATGATATTTCAGATGATCACACTGCATCTGATGTACATCCACTTGGCCAACACAGGGTGTTTATCACCTCGCTAATTCTGGCAATATTGGATTTGTTTTACATACATTTTCTTCTCCCAGAGAGTTTGAACAGTAACACAGATGAGATGGAGGTTAACACCGGAAAGGATGTTGACTCTGAGACTGTCGATGATGATGGCAGTCCTTGTCGTACATCTTCAACTAGATTGGCATCAACATCGGACACATCAAACGCCCCGGTAGCTGCAGGCATCGGGGTATCGAGGCGGGCATCTTCAACTTGGTGGAATCCTTTTGACTCGGTGAAATATCTAATGACAGAACCGCTTCTATCCACCATAGGAAAAATTACGTTCCTGTACTATACTGCTCTACATGCCGTGGTATCAACACTTGTTCTCTGTTCTCTTAGATGACTTCCTTCATGTAAACTTCTACTTCTGCCATAGCCACATCGCTAAAAGGTTTAGCGATATGGCTCCGGCTGCCTCGTGGTATCCAAAGGTATCCAATAAACTCTTGGAAATCTTTTCTTTTGTAGCCAATAGATGAGATCGGGATTTCGTTGAAACGCCTGCTGTATGAGCTTGGCTTCTGATGATTCATCAATGAGTCCTTGATTTGCAAGAGATGAAACGGCACCCACGGCAGCTTCCAACACGTCTACTCCATCAATCCCTGTTGTTGATGATGGAATGGAAGCACCACTGCCAACACCACCAGTTACACCCTCGGACTTTTCGAATCGAGTATGAGTACTCCAATACATGTGTGTCAACTCTCTAACCTCTCGAACACTTTCAGACATTTTGGCAATTGATGTTGTGTATCTTGGCCGTGTCAAGGAAGAAAACTAATATCATAATCATTTGATTGTATCATAAATGGTTGGTAAAGCATCACATTTTCTATCAAGCTGATACATACCGAATCAGAAGAACGAATGATGTTTTTAATCTTGTGTGATTTTTTTTTTACTTTTGACTCTTGACTCCTCCACTTCACTTTACTTTATTATCATTTCTAACTAACACAACCATGAACTTAGTAACTGCACTCAAACACTTGCCTATTACGGCGCAGCCTCTTTCTGTTAGACGCGTAGTTAGTGTTGTTAATGTTAAAGGTGTATCGATGGGGACAGCATTAATTAGCGGCAATTCGTATCCAGTTGAGCCGATTAAAGGCGAGTTAACCATTGGTACAATCGTGGTAGTCGCAACTAAGCATAAATGGTTCGAGGATGTTACCGACTCTCCGCCCGATTATATAGTAAAGAGGGTGGCAGGCATTAATGTATGTTGTTTGTTGATTATAATTGTTGATTTATTATTGTTGAGTTGTCGAGTCAACTAATAATTTCTTATTTCTTTCTACCAATAATTAAACAGGCAGATGGTTCTGTGTACCTACTTGGTGATAATGGTTCTAGGAGTTGGGACAGCCGATTATTTGGATTTGTCAATGCTAATCGAATTGCCGGCGAGGTTATTGTATGAAATAAAGATAGAGCGTCAAAATTTGGATGAACAAACCTCTTGGGATAAATTTGATGGGGGGGTAGACAATTAGTGCTACTGGGGTTCTTGTATTTTCAATGCGTTGAATTACCAGACACTACGCAGGGGGTTAAAATTAGAGAATAGTTATCCCAGAATTTCTTATTGTGCCCGCAATTCCCCATTCACTTTCCCTCTCCTCTCATAATTATTTTACTCGACACCACAATTCTCTACAACATACTCTAATAGTAGGATTAGTTTTATTGTCTACAACTGGTGGCGGCACACAGGGATAATATTATCTATTATCGGCACCTTCTAGCGTTATTATTGCGGCTATATTAGTGTCATATCCAGGTAAGTTCGATACATATTAAGAAGTCATTATTGGCATTGCAATAAATTTTTGCAATAAATAATCGTCGGGGTATGGTATTAGTTTAAGGATTGTTTTGGGATTAGAACTTTATTATTATATATTGGTGATATTTATTGATATTGTTGTGGTGTTTTGGATTTGTTTTGTTGATGTAGTTGTAGTTATCGGGATATTAGCGGCGGCTACTACTACCGCTACTACAATACAGAGTCTCGAGTTTTAGCAGGGGGGAAAGATATCCCCCCCAAAAAGGATTTCGTATTCAATTTCGAAAAGTACGGCTTTTATCACTCGATACGCGAGTGTTACGCCAGATGTGACATAGAGTCATTTTACCCCATTATATCCTAACCTTTGTCTCACCGTTATCCAGTTTTTCACAGGCTAATCAACCAACATGGGGAATTGCAATTGCAAATCAGCCCCTCATCAAGTTAATGCATCAGCTGCCTCCTCTCCTGGACCTATTAGTGAACGTCCTCCAGATTCTTCTCCTCGTTCTCCTACTCGAAAGGGCCGGATAGCATCTATTCTAAGAGGTGTTCTTCCAGAAGAACAATCACCTAATACTACTCAGCGGCGACAGCGTCCTCGTCGTCATCAAGATCAAGCTGAAGCAACATTACCCTCTCCTTTAGCGGATGCGCAACAACAACAACAAAGTGTCTCGTTCTTACCAACAGCAACACTACAACCATCGGATGCATCCTCTCTTACTAATGTCTTCCATACCACCAACACCGCACCCTCATCGTCAACTAACAACCAACCTTCCGCACCCGCCGCTGCAACATCATCTAACAATGAATCAGTATCATCTAATGATGCAACAACAGTTGTAGATGTATTTGACGGTGGGGGGAACGAGTCTTCTCCCTTCCCTTCTCCCGTGAGGCCATTATCTTGGCATGGTGAGTTAAAATTGTATTGTTTCTCTTACCCTTCACAAATCCCCTTGTAGTCAACCTCGTCATACCACTCACTTTAATTACCTTAAATTATATAGCTGATAATGAAGACGGTGATGTTTCCCCGCATTGTCAATTTTGTGGGGAATGTTTCGATAACACAGTTGATTGTGATGAACATGAAGATGAATGTATTAAGAACCCTGAAAATTGTAGTGGTAGTAGCGGATCCTCCGTTGATAGTTCCGATGAGGAAGATGATAGTGACGGCAGTTCGTCTGGGTCAAATGACGACACCAAGGTTGCGGAGGATGTGGAGGCAGAGGTAGAGGATGCTACTTCTGTACAGCAGGTATGTCATATCATGTGAATCTTTTCTTATTTAGTGGATATTGTTTATTGTCTGCTTACCAATCTTTTCACCACCTCTGTTTAGGATATATCATCCGAGGCCTTGGAAATAATGGAGCTTCGACAGTCGTTACGTGAGATGACGGCTCGGGCAGTGTTTGCGGAGAAACAAGCAGCGGCATTAGCCAAACATGTACGTATGAAAAATCATTTGAACTAAAGCCGCTTGCTTCCAACTATTGAGATGCTTGCTCCTACTATTGTGTCATCTAACGTTGTACCTCTCACATGTTACTTCTTTCACTTGCATACATTCTTAGGTTGGATCAAATGGTGATGATCATACTACCTCCACGTACCCCGAAGCTATTGATGAGAGTACAGATCCAACAGCGTACCCGAGAATGACAGCTCATGTGGCCGAGCTTCAACGTAAATTAGCCGAGTTTGAAGATCAGGGAGCTCTTAGTGATGAAGAGATGATGTATAGTGATGATGAAGAAGATCCCAAAGAAGAACAAAGGTAAGAAATAAGTTATTGTGTACACCTATTCTATTGACTTTAGAATATATTCTCACGACCCTTCTACCGTCAATGCAGTGCGGCTACGGCTCGTGGAAGGCTTCTGGCAGAATCTTCTCAAAGAGGTCGACCTACCCGAGCATCATCTGTGGACGCTGCGTCGAGATCTTCTGCTCCAATTCGCCGCAGTCTACGGACCAGGTCACTTGCGCGGACAGCTGCCGAGGATAAGCCCCGTGATCTTTCCAAGTTGACATTCACTCTTCATGATGGCAGTGGCGATGCAAGTAGGGATGTTGTAATTGACGGCATCTTGGCTGACATGCTGTTTCCACAAGTAACTGAACAGTCTCTGTCGTTTGCACGCTTCCAAGTGAAACCACGATATTTGGATTTAGTGAGGGATTTCACTAGTCAAGACTTCTACCACACGAGAAAGTCAGAGTGGAACCGAGTAGGAAAGAAGACTCTAGAGAAAGCTTGCGGTTGCAAGGATGTGATTGACAAGATTCTTCGTGACTTGATACAGATGGACGAGGCAACACTCTTCTATGTGTTGATGTTTCTCAAATGTCCCCTCAAAGACTTCAATATTGAAGCATATACCGCCGCTCCGGGCCGTCAATTGGACGAAAATCAAACCTGGAAAGCCGTTCGGGCGATCAACGCAGCTATTCCTACAACTAATATCAATCATCAGAATGAATTGAATGCCAGACCAATCCAGCCTCGCATCGATTGTGAACGTACAATCTGTAAGAAACACTGTGAAAGAGTCAGGCAACTTGAAGTGGATGACAAGGTCAAGATTATATATATTGTCAACGACTATTGTCGGGATATGAACGTTCCCCTTGCTGTATTAGGGTTTGGTGGCACAGGTGTATCATCATTCTTTAACCAATTGAATGCTGGCATTATCTTTGGTATCGTTGCACGTGGAGGACCTCACCCGTCAAGGATCAATTCCTTTTATCCTGCCGACAAGACAGCTGAAAATGCCATCATTAAGACTACGAATTGGGTTGCTCCAGTTAGTTTTATGTTTGATTACTTCCTCAAGTTTGTTGTCTCCCAGAGATGTGCCGAACGGGGTATCACCAACTACACTCCTCCCACTAACACCATCCTGGATGTATTGAGTGAGAATGATATGGCACCATTTGTCAAGAAAGGTCTAATTGATGCTGATACGATCGCTAATGCTCTTAACCGAATGAGTCAACAGGGTCGTAATGGTCTTTGTGCCGCAGCCTCAAAGGTAGTAGGTTACAAGATTACCAATCCTAGTGAAGCAGGAAAGATTTTGGGACGTCTTCTAACCCTTGCATCTGATGCTGTTGTGTCAGGTACTGCCGGATGTGATGAGAGGCAGAGGGTATTGAATAGGGCCTGTACTGAAAAACATTTGGAACTTGTTGTCAAGAAGAAGGTAGTCTACCGCAGCATTTATACGCCAACACTTGCTATCAAAGCTCTTGTTAGTCAGGGGTTCGATAAAATCTCTGAAGTTCAGATCTGGTCCGCTGCTGGTCTTAGGGATGTCCCAAAGCATCCATTATTTGGGTGTATTGACGTGAATGAAAAGACAGGAAAGCTGACACAAGAACAAGTGGGATGGCATGGTAGTACTGTGGAAGAGGTGGAAGCATCCCAAGCTTTATTACGCAGTGTCAATATTGGGGTTGTAGCAGGAGGACATTGGACCGAGAATATATTGGCCAATACTGGATCAGGCTACGAGCCAGACACATCTGATATGTATTTGTTGAGATTGCATTGTATTACAGAACTCGTCAAGTCAGTACAAGATAAAACCGAAATTGAACAAGTGAAGAAAGCAATGTCCAAGGCAATTACAATCTACAAAGAAGAGAATACAGCAGCAAGTTCCGTCACTATTTCTGTTGTTGGTGACAAAATTGGCAAGAAATCACACAACAAGAACAAAAGAACAATCCCGTACCTATACGGAAAAGTGTGTAGTCAATTTCTTCTCGTCAACTCATCAAGTGATTGTGAACTCATGTTTGGCGGCAAGGGGCAGGGAAACAGTAAGAAAGGCCTAGCACACGTCATTCTTCAAATTCTAGAACACTGCTACACAGAAGAATTCGAAAACACAGAGGAAAAGAAGAAGGGGAAGAAGAAAAAGAAAGTATTGAAAAGGCTAGCGAAGCTATGGAATGGCGACGACAGCCCTGACAGCGACTCTGACTAAGGGGATGGTAGGTATGATATCTTGTTAGAGGTGATGAATAAGTCGTACTCGTACCTAAATCTAATCTAATCTATCCTACTATGCAGTAGTATCAACACTTGTTCTTCTGCAGCGAGACAATTTCACATGGGTCCACAAAGACTTGGAGAGCTTATGGCAGCTCTCGGCTTATCTACAATGATTAGTGAAGCTGTTTTAGTAAGAATTGCAATACCACTATTTGGGGAGACAAGATGCATGAGAATTGGATTAATCTCATTTGCTCTACAGTGCGTACTCTTAGCGGTTGCAGACTCATCATGGCATTTGTTTGCTTGCGCATTTCTTGCTATGGCTGGCAACTTGGTTTATCCCTCTGTATCATCACTAGTGTCGTCGACTGTAAAACCTGAGCAGGTTGGGAGAGCATTAGGGGCAATAAATGGAGTCAAGGCTTTAACAGAGGGTATAGGGCCCCTATTATTCGGTACTTTGCTCACAATGAGTGAGAAGGATAGCTTGCCAGGATGGCCCTACTTTCTTGCCTCGATAATGGTTGGTCTAGCATATCAGGTGTGTAGGACGTTGCCAGATGATGAATCAGAGCTCTATATAAAAACAAACAAGTCAAATAGCACGATGAATGATGACTCTGATGAAGAATATCTAGGTTTGGTTGACAGTACAATACAAGATAGAGATGTAGATATTGGTAGATAGTAATTGAAACCTTTATGTTAACGGATATACTTTCTTAGACGTCCTCCTGGCTTGGGTTTATCTCTTTGTATCTTCTTCTGTTCGATAGTAAGAGGAAGATGCGACTTGTCCTTTAACTCTCGAGTCCAGCCAGGGGGAAAGGTTGGTGATGTCCAAAGCTCTGAACACAGTCTCACACTCTCTTGTTTTGTCCAGCCTGTGTTGTAGAATGGGCCATCTATAAGTCTGTCAACAAAAGCTCGTGATAATAGCCCGTCTTTACAACATTGCTGAAAGACTTCAGTAATGAGATTAGCTCTTCTCTCGTCATCATTAGCCGATGATAGCACCTTTAGTAATACTTCCAACAACCAAGTGTATGATTGAAATGTTAATCGAAATCGAGACGCTCTCATAGCGCAAAACGTACTCTGGGCAACATTCAATACATTCTCTCTATGAGCCTTCGACCTTGCCGCAGTCTTCAAAATAGTATTGAATAGATCTGGTGCAGTCCCAAAGTTACTTTCTTCCTGCCTTTCCCGTTCAATCAACTCTTGTAGTAGCCCCCAAGCTTTCTCGATACTTTCTCCAGATGAATGCTGGCTGTGTAATTCTTCTGAGACAAAGGCTCGAATAACTTTTGAGTAGCTTTCACTGTTTGGTGATACAGGTCCATTGCCTTCTTTCATTTCATTTAATAATCTTTCTGCCCGTGAGGCGTCGTCCAGAGCCACGTGAGCGTCTATGCAAAGATTGTAAGTTGCTACATTTGGACTGGGTATACAGTTCTCTTCAAGGTTATTGTTTGCATCAATCATCTTTCTCAACCAAAACTCACATCTATCAGCACTGTTGGGCTGCTTAGTCCTTCCCCATGCTTTTATGATACAGTTATATGTTATTACATCGGGGGTTGCATGTGCATCTCCTTGTTCAGCTAAACCAATCATATCATGCAGTAGTCTTTCTGACTTAAAAGGGATCTCGAGCCTAAGCTCATTCGACAGTCTTGCCCATCCAGACAAAAGTGTATTGTATCCTACAACAGTGGCATTTACATCCGCTAATCCAAGAGATGACAGATCGGAAATGTACTTCAAGATTGTAGATGCTTTCTCCATCTCTTTTGTACCATCATCCTTTGAACAAGTGGTATGTTGTTGGTCAATCTCTTTACCCTTTGAAATCTGTTTCATTCTATTGTTTCTTTGAAGTTGCTCCGACCTCCATTTCTCAGCTTTAAGTGATGCTTTGATTATCCAAGCATCAATGGCTAACGTATAAGTCTTTGTATTGGCAGCTACAATGTGTTTCCAGTGATCCTTTCGAATATGCTTTCCATTCTCTTCGGCTAGTATAACCTCCTTTGTTATCTGTTCCATGATAAGTACAATGTTCATAACTTTTTCAGCCACATTCACATCTTTTCTACATCTTGTATAAGCTCGTAACACATAATTAAAAGACTCAGTTGTAGGCCAAATAGGTGTATCCGAGGCAAGCATATAATTCAGTATCTCTTCACATTCCTGAGCTCTTTCGTGATGTATATGCTCTTTCTTCCCTAATCCTCTCGAGCACGAATGAAGATATAAGTCGTATGATCGAGTATTAGGATGGAGTGGCAATCGAATGTTAGTATAAGTATAATCATTATCATTCGCATCATCCTCCAACCTACTCAACCAACGTCTTGATCGTACAACGGAGTGCAAATCTTTATCTTTTCCCCATGCTTCAATCAACAAGTTGTAATGTTCAACAGTTGGTTGCAAACTTTGCACAATAGCAGCGGCTTTATCATACTGATGATCTGCAGTATGAGATGATGATTGGTCTCCAAACCTTTCGTAAAACATATCTACCGCATCGGCATAATGTCTTTCGTTCATTCCCAGCCAATATTCCATCTTTTGCGGTGAGCTTGACGTCTTTGATCTATTGTATGACTCCATTACTCGTAAGTAGGCAGTAGCATCAATATTGAAGCTCTTATCAAAGTATATTATCGCCTTATTGTTGTTACTATTATTGTTTGTTATAATTCCATTGGTATCTGCATTTATTCGAGCAGATTGTAATAATGATAAGAGCCATTTCTCGATCTCTTCTGGGGTAGAATCATTCATAAACATAGGATCATTCCAAGGTCTCAAATCCTTCTTTGCTCGTCCAAAGAGTAATGAAGTAACTGGTCTTTGTATTATTGTTGTGTGGTCATTATTTATTTGCGATATATGGTTCATATGAAATTGACATTGATATCTTCTAGTATTAACAACACAATCATTTCCGTTCAATAAAGTAGTAGTATATAATCTCCGTGATAATCTGTTACATGCTGGAGTAATGTAGCATCTTAAAACCATCATCTCTAATTGAACTAAGTCTATCGGTATTATCAGGCCATACATATATAATATCAACTTAAACTGTATAACCAGGAGGTTAATATCTCACTAAGACTAATAATAATATACATTATCATACATTGCATACTCATAACATCGTGCCAAATTGCACCATAGTCTCTATCCTAGAGTACAATACGACATGGTCATACTTATGTAGTACTGTCATAGTGGCCCTGTGACAGACCATAAAATTGGATGTGTAGAGATAGCGTAACTTATGTAGCCTCTTAGGATCTGTAACTGAATTGAATGATGAGTACGAATGATGATACCAACCCTCCTGTTGTTGACTGGCGAGAGTCTATCCAACAATCGTTTCGCTCAGAAGAAGTACGATCCATTGCAAAGGTATGAAAATTGTGATGTCCATGTTATATTATAATTCGATTCCTTACTCTAACACATCATACACATTATCAGGTCCTGGCCAGTCTTGAACCAGGTGCAACATCTGCGTCTAAAACGATGCTTGCAATGAGATTTGAAGAATCAATCTTTAAAGCAGCGTCGGATCTTGATGACTATCGCAAAACAATACAAAAGCGTATTAAGAGATTGCAAAAACATTATGCCAAACAACAAAAGGCCGAGGGTAGTGGCGGTGATAATAACAAGTCGACTGAAACTGCAGAATCAATACGTGAGAAGGAATTATTATTCGAAGCGGAATTGCGAGAAAAGTATGCAACAAAGTTAATGTATATTGCAAAACATGCCAATCAAGCAATCGCACATGCTATAGAAAAGAATGGTGAACACAAAGCAGATGTGTTAAAGCAGCATGCTAATAATGCAAAGATGTGGGCGGTCCATTTAGGTCTTGAATTACCAATAGCCGAGGATAATGAAGTGTACAAACGCCAGAAGGTTCGAGATATGCCCTTTCTGAAAAAGTTAAGCACATATTTGGAAACTAGGGTTGATAATATACATTCACATGTTATAAAAATGAGTGATCCAGATTTGTTTCTACAGGATGCATTATTAAAAATTGATGATGTGCTGTTAAAGAACATGGTTTCAGAGACGTATCAAAAGGCATTGATGAAGGCTGAACCGAAAAACCATTCAGAGGAATTTAATAAAAATGAAATGGACCAACTCATGGAAAGGGTGGTGAATGTTCCCATTCCCATACCCAGGAGAAATATAGAAGGTGATCAAGTTAGAGCGGCAGTAGCACGTATTGAAAAGGTTCGGGCTGCTGCACAAGCTTTGTATACCTATATGGGACTGTCACTTGCTGATAAAACAAGCTATAGGGGGTGTGTAAAGAAATGTCACAGTATCGTAATGGATTGTCTAAAGGAATTGGAGAGTGAATATGACAATTTAGTGCAAGAATTAGATTATAAAGATGCAGATGGTAAACGAATTATACAGTTGGAAGATGCTTGGAATAATGCCATGACAATTTCTTCTGATGAAGACACTGTAGAAGATTCGATCAATAATAGTGACGATGATGAACCAGCTACCAAACGACAAAAGTTGTCAAGTAAAGCTACTATTGTCATTCGAAGTCGATACCTTCTTACACCTGGACGGAATACATTATCTACTCTATTGCCTGTATTGAAAAAAAAGAAGGCGTTGTTAGTTAGAAATGGTTCTGCATCATATGTTAAATTGGAGTTTGGTAAGGCATTTGAAATGACAATTTTCTTTGTACCGTTATTGGTTACTATACGAGCAATCCCTACTGTTGATGAAAGGTCGACATCTGTGACCTTAGGGGGCATTACTTGGCCATCACTCTATCAAGGTTTGTGCCCCTCTGATAAAGATAATGATGGTAAGAAGAGCAACCTAAGTGTTCTTGGGGTTACTGGATCGTATAAGACTATCGGCCCAATAATAGCAAAGAAACTTGAGTATGCGTCATCACAAGCAACATATGTATTACGACGGTGCTTTGCAGAAACAACTACTGGTAAATCTGCCTTAGCCAAGAGTGAGTTTGAGATTGAGATATTAGAAGCGGGTGCTTTGATTAAATTTCTACAAAAAGCACGTTCAACCTATGACCCAGATTGGGTAGATGTTTGATGATACTGAAACAAAAACTGGCTATATTTAAAGAATAAGTTATCTTAGCACCTGTAATTATATACCCCCCCCCCCCCCCCCCCCCCCCCCATCTTTCTAGCCAGCCCAAAAAGTCAAAGACCAATATATGATGCCGCTTTAGCTTGGAGTTGCTTTATATCATATTCGAGCATTACATCATTATATCCCTCACCAGAATTACATATCTCAGCCTGAATCATACCTCTATTCTTCCCATCCACAGTAGGGTTTAACTTACATATCTCTTTGTTCAGTTTAGTAGCGAATATCAACCAGCACATGTAAGGAATTTGGAGATATGCCAATAGTGGATCAATAGAATGATATAATCGAAGGATAATACCAAGAGACGCAATCAAAAGTAGATTTATAATAAATCCAAGTCTGAATCGTTTCATGCCAAAGAAGATTGGCGCCCAACTAAGGTTAAGAGCATAATGAGCAATCCAAAATTTTCTTGCAAGATGTGCTGATGGTGATGTAGATTTAATAACATTTGCAAAGCAGTAACCCATCAATCCATATAGTATAGTCCACACGGGGGCGAAAAAGCTGTTTGGGGGTGTAAAACTTGGCAAAGGAATACGGCTATACCAGCCGCCTTTCTTTGTACCGGATATAACAATAGGGGTTCCTGAACATCCGCCAACTATGTGACCTACAGAGTATGGTACCCAAGATATTACACCAAGTGAAGTTGATGATGTGCTAGTTTTTGATGTGCTAGTTTTTGATGTGCTAGTTTTGGATGCAATAACAGATCTCTTGCAAGTTGAAAAAGGAGATACTTCTCCCAAGATGGCGAAGACTGAAATGCATAGTAGGCTTAGTGTATTTGACTTCATCTTCCCACTTCCCCAATGTTGAGTGTCATGATGTAAATCACATTATGTAGTGTTGATGATGAAAATCTTTTAGAAGATACCTATCTTTTTTTGCAAATTTACATTGCTATTAGGCTTGTGGGATTAGTGCGCGCGAGCGCACGCGTTGGCTCGATCTCGAGCGCCACAAAGTACCCGAATATAGGCACAAATTTCCCTAAAATGGGGCAAAATAGCCTCAAAATACCCGTAAAAACCCGTATTTGTACCTAAATATGGCGAAATGTGCGGCGCACGTGATCCATGCGCACGAAAGCCTCTCAAAATGCGCCCTAATCCCACAAGCCTAATTGCTATGCAACAAATAAACCACTACTCTCTCTCTCCTTAATGCCTTCACCAAAGTATAGAAGTGTTCATGCCGATGATTATAATGATAACTCTTTAGTTCACAATCTAGATGATATAACGTCATTTGAGTTAGAAGATGAGTATGTAATCATAAGAACAGATAAAACACCACGTCACAAATTATTAGCATGTACTGTTGTATGTCTCCTCGTGTTCTTGGTGGTTGCTGGGGTATACAGTTTACATCGTATAGAAGACAACGGTAGAAAAGAATCTCAACATATATTTGAGCAAGAAGAAACATCATTCAAACTTTTCAATACAAGTAGTGATCGTGATCAAGTATCAGTTATCACAGATTCAGAGCACAGTTTACATCAACATGAGAATAATAATAACACACATAAACTCGTTTATTGTTATGGGGATTCTCTGACATATGGTATGGTACCTCATTCGAGAGAGCCACATCCCTATGCCCCATATCTTGAACAAGAATTGAACATATTATACAACAACAATAATTCTTCTACTTTGATAAAGCACTTTGGCTACCCAGGTTGGACATCTAATGATATGCATAATCATTTTAATGATGATTTGCCCAACTTGGGAATATGTACAATTATAAAGAACAATCCAACTTTATCACTTATGATTATACTGGTAGGAACCAATGATGTAGGAAAGATGGGTATATCTGAAAAAGGTGGAACATTAATTGTAGAATCAATTACAGACTTATACATGTGCAGACGAAGAAAATAATAGTAGCTTTCGTATATTGGCTTTAGGCATACCGGGTAGTGCGTGGCAAGAGAAAATACCCGTTGCTGCTGAAATGGTAGCAAATATCAATAAATCTTTGAGAGATTATGCATCGAAAAAGATTGATTATGTTGAGTTTCCTTTCGTTTATGAAACTCCTAATGATACAAACATCTGGGGAGAAGATGGACTTCATTTGTCTAAGAATGGATATGAGATGCTAGGCAAAGAGTTAGCTATTGATGTGAAAAGTATTTTGGATACTATGGATTAAACGGAGATTATGATTGATAGAGATGGTGTACAAAGATACTCCCTATACCTCTCCAGTCTGTGGCCCACATTTCTTTGTATGATGAGCAAAGCTTGCTTTTGCTGTTTGAGGATAAGAGAAGTCAAATTCCTGTAAGCAATGTGGGCATGTGAATGAAACTGCAACTTTCTTGTAATCTTCCGACTCCGATTCTTCGACCTCTGTGCAAAAGGATGGATGACCGCCGATACCTGGTGTCGGAATCGACAAATTAGAATATTTGAAAAGAGGAATACAAGTCAAGACAGGTATGTACTTACCCCAATCCGTCTTTCTTTTTGCCTCGGGAGATTGCTTGGTGTCTTTAGTGGAGTTCTCCTTGTCTTTGTCGGGGTCTTCACTATCGCTATGATTGACCTCGATTTCCTTTGAAAGAATGGGCAAAAGTCGTTCAGTAAACTCTTGAACTGACACTCCATTCATTGCTGCCGCTCTATACCGTTTCAACATCTGGATGTGATAGTGTTAGGGCGTGTATTAGCGTGACAAGAACATAAGCACACAAGATCCTGACGACTTACCTGCTCTTCACAGATCTTTCTCTTTTCAGGATCATCTCCCCAATTCTTATCTAATGTATCTGCAAACTCTTGTCTACTCAAGAGTGTAGTGATGGCTTCCATGGCAACATCATCGAATTTCTTCTCCTTCATTGGTGGCGGGAGCTCTGTAACATCTGTCTTTGGCACACCAACGGCAGTCTTTTGCTTCTTGTTTGGAAGAGAAGCAAATACATCACGGGCAGGCTCTACAGTCTCAAAGGAGAATTTACTCATGAGTGTGTCAAGACTAACAGCATCCGTACTAGCACCGGCCTTCGTCTTTGTGCGGCTGCGTGTTAGTGTGTCAAGAAGTTTCTTGGTGGACCTGTCATAGTCAAACAGTTCATATCGACGATCCTTCGTTGGTTTGAGAAAGCGATGGCCTTTGCTTGATAATTGATGCCAAAGGTTGACGGCAAACTTACTCTTGTCTTCCTTTGACAACGTATCAAAGTGAGGCTTGTTACTGGTTGTGAATTGTCGGAATATTTTATTAGCCGAGCTTGAATGAAGACCACTAACGCAAATAATGTCAAGATGAGGTTTCATTTCCAATGCAGAAATATATTCAACTTCCTTAGTGTCTTTGCTTGGTTGTTGTATTGTAGTTTTCATTGAAGTGGCAGTCGTTTGATTCTGTGTTGCTTGAGCAGCAGCCGATTTGCTGCTACTAGAGGAAGGAATAAACTTTGGTCGAGTGTTTATCCCAAACCTTTGCTGTGGCGGCAGTGGAGCGTAGGAGGAGTCTCCCCCCTGAGTAGTGTATGCTGGAAGCACAGCATCATTTGGATTCTGACCTAATAATGGCTCTTCTGCGATTAAGCCGTCCAAGAATTCCAGCCGATTTGCTGCTACTAGAGGAAGGAATAAACTTTGGTCGAGTGTTTATCCCAAACCTTTGCTGTGGCGGCAGTGGAGCGTAGGAGGAGTCTCCCCCCTGAGTAGTGTATGCTGGAAGCACAGCATCATTTGGATTCTGACCTAATAATGGCTCTTCTGCGATTAAGCCGTCCAAGAATTCAAGCGATGATGATGATTCCATTGTTTGATATTAGCTATTATGATGTATTATACTTGTGCAGCTAGTGTATATGTTTTGCGGTTAGTCCTTGATTGAATACTTCTTCTAAGTTTCGTCGAGTACTTACAAGATCTTACTAATGAAAACAATTTATGGTACGTAGGTATTTGTATGTTCGATGTAGACTTGTTTCTAAATACCACAACTAAGGCAAACTTGAGGCTTGGAGTTATTCAATCCAAGTAAAAGATAACAGTCCAGTCTAGTTGTTTCTGTCGTTACAAGTTCTCCGATACTGATTCTTGGATATCATACTACCGGTGGCATGTATTAGTGCTCATATCTTAGTTTATAAAACATTTGCTTATATGATTATGTGCCAACTAAGTAGTGTCACACACATCAAAGAGCTACCACGAGTGTGAAGTGAAAGCACTATCAATCGAGGTGTGACAGGCATCGTGGCCGCTTGAGCTGCGCTCTGTTCAGTCAAGTCAATTGAGTGAATAAGCAAATTAACCCTTCTTACTACTTAATGATGTCTTAACTCCATATCAAGCAGGTGGCGGTTCAACAATGATGAAATTGAGATTGCGGGTCGGTTAAATTGGCATATGAATCTCTCAAACAAATGTTATGTCTTGCAAATCTATAACATCTCCATCCAAATAACCTTTTGTGTTGCTATCTCCAAAGCCGTTACAGTTACAGTGAGTATGACAATATCGGCACCATGTTGTTTGTTCGAGCCAGTGACGTTTCACCCTATCTTCGATCACTCTCCACGCTGTAGACTTGGCCAACCTTCCATTCTCAGAAACTTGCACAACAGTTTGCATAGCAAGCATCAAGTCTCGTATGTCATTACCACTAAAGCCACGAGTTGCAGCGACAGCTTCTTCTAATTGTTCACCCTCCATTATATTGTCTTCTATTGACAATACAAGTGGATCTTGACTTGTAATTAGTTGTATCAGCTTTGATTTGATTGAGAATGTACTATTCTTGTGTTTGATAACCTTTTGAACACAGGTATCAAAATAAAAGAGAAGCATGCTCTTTCTACTTCGAGCATCTGGCAAGGGGATGAATATCCTCTCTTCACAGAGATCTAACACTTGTGCATCCAAATCTTTGACCCTATTAGTAGCAAGGACGAAAATAATATTCTTTCGAAGGCCTTTCATGTTGTGTAAGAATGTGCAGAGTGCATTGTTATTCTCTCGAGTGTAGACATCATTCATCGGTGAAGATTCTATCGACCTGAGGAATGCCTCGGCGTCATCAATAAACAAAAGTATACCATCAGAAGATAATCTTGCCCAGCTAAAGAGAGTTTGTATTTGTCGTACGGCCTTCTCGCCTGAGGTTTGGAAATCTCGTCCACAAACATGTGCATAGTCAATACCAACAACTTGTGCTAACTTCTTCGTTGCCATTGACTTTCCGACACCATCCGGGCCGTGAAATATGACATGTCGAAAGGATGTATCTTTATCATCTCGTGCTTGACATGTAGCCCGAGCTAAATCTAATACCGACTCTTTAATCTCCCTTGGCAGTACTAAATCATTGAATGATTCTTCCATCGTTGGGTTGTCACGCTTGTGGAGAATACAAGTGTGTATAAAGGTTTCGATGGCAGAAACTATAAATGGTTTGTATCTTCGAGTCGTCTCCTTGACGTATTTTGGTTTAGAACCAAGAATGATTCGAATGATGGGAGACTAAGTATAATATGAGAGTGAGAATGTGAGTATATACATGATGTGACAAATGTCAGCAGAATAAATAGAGCAACAACTTACCACTGCATATGTAAATGCCAAAACACTAAGAAACGTCAACACCACTCCAACTACTTTGTAATAAAAGTTTAGTTCCATTTCTATTGGTAGTACATTGGGTCAGTGGGTTGCTAGGTTTGTTGTTGTTGTAGTTTGATGGTAATATAAACAAAGACATTAAGTGCAGAAAAGACAATGGTCTTTGTCTGTCTTCGTCTTCTTCGTTTGTTTCTTCTTGTCTTGACATTCTATTTCAAACAGGTAAACTGGCTGGATAACTAATTCAAATACTAACATTATCAATCCAACCGCCAGATTGTTTCGAGTCGAACAACATACATACACTGCCATAATAGATAGAGGTGGGATTGACTCGATATTTTTTTGAATTTTGATTCCCTTTATACTGCTGCCGTTGAGCAGTTCCGCTTCTGCTTCTTCTTCGTTCTCGTACCGAGATTTTGTACGTGCTGTGCTGATTTACACTTCTTGACAAGGGCTTTCTTACGATCCTGTGTTTCACTAACCGTATGTCCTAGTAGTGGTGGGATGTATGTCACGGAGTATTTGGCGCACCTATTTGCAAGCGATTCTTCAGCCTTCTTGAAGCGATCGGAGGCATACCAAAGATTGAAAAGAAAGCATTCTCCCATTTTAACTCCTCCGCTTTGTCCTTTGGAGTATAAAATATTGGTGTTAATGGGCGAAATTGGTCTCTCAGTACCCCAACTCTAGCAACCCATCCACAATTACTTGTACCATTACTATCTTGTGGCCAGAAAAAGATTCCAGGCTCACCAGATTGAATCATTGATATCGGCTGTAACTGGTTTCCAATTGAGGTTGATATTTCTTGATAAAATTGGTAAGAAGGTTGAGCTTGAACTGTTGCTGTAGGCACAGTTGTCTGATATTTTAGCTTCATAACAATAGGAACCATGACTTGTTTCCCGTCGGGAGTTTGTTGAAGTTGGTAGATTGTTACCCGTTCTCCAATCGCAGGGAGTTGAATATCCAAACTGTTGTCCGCAAGAGTATAATGAAAACCATCAATCTTTGGGGGTTGAGGATCGATCAATGATCTGAGAGTGGTAGTAAGTTGACCATCGACCTTTCCACTTCTCCCCATTGTGGTAATCAATGAATGTTGATTTGCAGGTGTTCTGTGATTACCAGTCACTCTACTAGTCTTGATCCAATCATTCACAACTCGAATTAGGATAGCCTTCTTCTCCTCTTCCGTTGTTGCCTCTGCAAGTTCAGCAAGAAGATTGTCAGCAATGGAGAGAGTGCTGTCGTATTCACCGCTTCCCTTCAACGAGTCGACTAATGATCTGAGAGTAGCAATACATCCTTCACTAAAGTTGCCACTTCTTTCCATTGTGGTAAGAAGTGCATGTTGAGCAGGTGGCGATCTCCGCTCACCAGTAAGTCTACTATGCATGATAATCTTGATTGCCTGTTCGAGGAAATAGGTTCTTTGATCAACCGTTCTTGCCATTGAAAGGAAATTCTTACTAGTCCGTCCAACTTGACTATCACGCTTCTTTTCTGTTAGCCTATTCTTGTCATGTTTCCTCTGACGTCGCTCATACTTTCTGTGTCGACGACTTGAAGACCATGATTCTTTGATGCAAGAGGACTCTTGCCTTCTCGGTGACCGACAAGAAGTGAAAGTCCCATCCTAGCTGCAACACAATTGTCTTCATGAGCCCGACATGAAGAGTGTACACGCATCGCAATGGCAGTCAAAGCATTCCCAAATATTGATTGATTAGTTTGGATGGGATCACTTGGATTTGTAAACGTCTTGACGACTGCCTGAGCATAATGAAATGACATTGCAGTAATCGTATGGCGATCGAGTTCATCCAAAGAGAAGTAGCCATCGAACTTTGATAGCAGGATTGGACACCATGGAGTGTGGTGAATTATTAAGCTAACCTGACCATCATCATTCATGTGCCCATATATTATACATTTGAGATACTCATCCACCTTGGTGTATCCCTCCTTTTCAATGACGTCTTTCAAAGTGTAGTCTACATCCTTATATGCAATCTTACAGTCTTCCATGAAGATGTATCGCACACACGAGCTCACTTCGTTAACACCATCAGTGGTTGAGATTTTATGCTCTCTGATTATTGACACATGATCAGTGCGAACAAATTCATGTTCTTCGGCAGTATATATACTATCATCATGTGGGTCATTTGCAGAAGGCGTTCGAGTGTAAACATCCATTGCTGTTCCGCCTTCACCAAAAGCATCATCCTCACCAAGGAGTTCATTATACAACGAAGGAGTCACCTCAATTCTAGGTTCACCACTCTTGAGAGGGGGGTATCCTGGCTTCCAAGATACGCTACTGATACTCCGAACAAAGGTTACATTGGCTAAAGGAGATTGTACATACTCCTCCACCTTTGAGACACTTGCAACAACATTTTCTTGCACCACAGCGTCGGCGTTATTGCAAAACGACATCAAGTCATCTATCTTGTCTTCGTGTATTACAGAAGACGGCTGTACGGGAATTCCTAGCGTTGGGAAATAGTTTTGCTGTCCACTTTCTACAGCATTGAGATCCCTAGCCTTGACCTTACCACGAATAGTACTACCACCGCCAAAGATAGCACACTCATCCTCACTAAATACAAGAGAACGGGTGTCGATACGGTAAAAGAATGAAAGTTTGGTCATCGTTGACCAATGGAAAGCATCAGTCAATGTCGTTTTGAGTAACTCTTCATGACTGCTGAATTTGCAAATCTCATGAATATCCAACTGAAGTTTACGTAAGATCTCAATTGACTCTTTCTGAGCATAATCATAGTTGAAGGTTATCTGAAACTTGTTGTCTTTGTAACGTCCATCCGAAGCTCGACCCAAGTTTACTACCCTGCCAATCTTGTCAGTGTCAGGTATATGATATGTTCCTGCATCTGTGCATAATGGCGAAATGGGAACGTATTTAAGTTCTCCTCTTTGCTCAAAGGACGAGTTTGGAAAAAAAATGTCACCGAGTGTTGATATCTGAGCTACAGCCCGGCTTTCCAGGCCAAGGACAATCGATAGTCCTGAACCGTCATTTAAAGAAGCCGTGTGTGGTTTGTTAGCCAAGTGGTCGCTGATGCGACAGCTTATGCCGCGCCCGCGACCTCCACGACCTCCACTACTCTGTCGTGATGATGTTCGTGCACCGCCAAGCAAACCATCAATAACATCATCTACACATTGTAGACGTAGTGTTGTTAGTGGACAGATACTGTACTGCTCGAGTGTTGCATCGTCCCTGTTGATAGATGATGTAGAAACCATACCCTTACTCTCAATACTCAACTGAATAGATTCAACTTGAACAGTCATGTCAACTGCAACCTTCTCCTTAAGTTCACCGACAGACATACCTCCACAATGAGCATATTCACATACTACTCCATCTGATACTGACTTTACAAAGAATACGGCAGTCTCATTTGCAACATCAACAACAGGAGACAATAAGACATTTGCAGACTCGACAACAGTAACTGTTGTATCATCAACACCATCAATAGGAGAAGCAACTACAACTGCTGTATCAACTACTACATCCTCGACTACTGAAGCGGCGGAGGGAGTTTGCTGATGTTGAGGTGGAGGAGGAGGAAGAAGAGACTCTACAACACGACTGCTAACAACTAACTCGGAAGATGTTGTTGCAATGACAACAGGCTGTTGCTGCTGCAGCTGGTTGGTACTTGTATTGGCCTTCTTACTCTTCACAGCTTTGCCTTTGTTGTTGTTGTTGTTGTTGTTGTTACCTCCTTTCTTCTTCCTATTCCTTCTACACTCACGAAACCTTTCGATATGCTCCTCCTCAGTAAGCAACGACGTCTTGGGATCAAAGAATATCCTCCTTGCCATTCTCTTCTTCCCATCAGACCATCCATCTTGCAAGATATGCAATGCTGTACGCGATTTGCATTGTCTAACTTTATCGACGAGTGACAGTGACTCATCTTCTTTTATTTCTCTCACATTGCAAAGATTTGATGCGAGATTCTCTGATAATTCAAAGTAGACGTCGATATCATCAGTAGATATCGACAACCTTGCCTCGAGCAAGTGCAATGACGCCTCGAGCGCTTGCAATGGCAATGGCAATGACGCCTCGAGTGATTGCACATTTATTTGCAATGGCTTTTTACGCCAATACATGCATGATAATGCGCTCTTACAACTCGCCAATGACGAATAACGATTGCAAGTATATCGTGTAATCATCGCCGTGCGTCGAAAGAAGTATCGACGTCTAATAGTGGTTAGAAGTTGAGTCGAATGATCGATAAGAAAGATGCGACAGCCACTCGTAAGAGAGTATATAAAAAGATGAAGTATAAATAAATCCATTTTTTTTTTGAAAAAAAAGCGACTCACGAATTAATTTCCTCACAAGTAAGACAGGCGCATGCAAATTCTCGGGATAGTCGGATGGGAGTTAAGTGACTCAACCAACTCTGCCCGAAGTCCAAGTCGCAAGCTAGGTGGGATTGATATTTTTTTGAATTTTGATTTCCCTTTTTCCTCAATTTTCTGGTTTCCTCTCTTTCGTCTTGTAGACCGGTATGAGCTAGAACTGAGTCCATACCTTTACTGACTCTCGACTTCTTGCCTAGCTTACTAGAGCTATCTAAGCCACCCACATAATACTAACTATCACTACTACTCTACTTTTGAGAAGTTTGTTCGACTACTGCCCAATCTGGTATAGAAGTTTCAAATGTAAGTTTGAGAGATGGGAACTCGTACCGATAAGAGTGAAGCCATATATTACTACTGCTGCTTTTATTGACCTGATTATCATTATTTTTACTGTATGATGTACAAAATGAGCAATCTTTATCAAATGGGAAAGAGGAAGGACTATTATTTATGCTTTCATCATTCCTCTTGGATGTAGTGGTAGCAGCTGTCATATCAGTAGTCATAATATTCCTGCCCCCATATCTTATATCGTTGGCAATGGAAAGATTTATATGTTGCAAATGTTTTCTCAATTGATGCGGCCGACCTGTGTTTGGCTGAACTTGTAATATTGCAGTACCATCCATTGAAGAATGCGCAGTAACACTAATGATAGTTGTTTTACATTCTTTAACTTTTACATCATCTTCAGTATGAGTAGTAGTAGTAGTTGCCAAACATGTATTGGTATTAAAACCAAGTGGTTCATCAATAACTATAGGCAATTGTTCTTGTAATTGCTTTACAGATGTATTAGGATTCAATTGTACTCGTGCGTAATATGTTTTCTGTGCTTCATGAAATTTAATCCGCCTTGTTAAGCGTTTCTGTGCAGTTGTTGTTTTCCCAAAGCATACAATTCCTGACACATTGTGATCAATACGATGAGCGGGGTATAATATACCACATCCAAAATCAGTGTACAATAAACCTGGTAATGAATTGTAAACTCTTCCGCCATTAAGATTAGTACAGACATCTACTCCTGAAGGTTTGTTAACTACTAAGTATTCATCATCTTGGTATACGATTGATAATTTTTGACTTATTATTGATGGAATAGATTCTTCATGATAATGATATCGACCTTTTAATACATTTTGCTTTTCAATTACATGTGTAGGTTTTGCAACACACTTGTATCCTTTGTTACTGTTGTTATTATTTTCATGTAGTGTTAATGTACCATTATGTAGACTACTATTCCAATATTCCTTTGATGGACGTTTCGTACGGGATGATATGCTGTCTATTGCTTCTCGGATTGTTTTACCTGTGTATCAATGTAGTATGGATCTATGTGCCGTCTACCATCCTGAGTATGATATATCCTTGGTTCACATTGTCCATCGGATAGTACAATACCGAGTGGATGCCTGCCATCATGTTGATTCTTCTTCTTCTTTACATTCTTGGATTGTTTTTTCTTCTTTCCACTATTCACTTGTGTATCATTTATCATCTTTTGTCGATTACGTTCGATTGCTGCCATTCTTACACTCTCGTCATGACGATATGGACATATATTCTTCTTGTGTTTACTACATTTGCCTTTTGAACGCCATGAATTGCAATCTTTGTTAGACACATCAGTATTTTGCATCATTATTGGTATTTGTATTGGTATTTCTATTGTTGGTTCAGCTAATGCAATGTAATACCACTTAGTATCGAGTAGGGTGCGATGAACCTATGGCGGGGTGATAGCCCTATCCTGAGGGAAATGGTCTGATTCAATTTAGGCGTATTACTTAACTATTCAAAGCTTCCCAGTCCAAGCGGAGAAGTCTAGCACATAGTGCCATAGGCCATATGACCACTAAATTATCGATCATGCATTCTATCTATGATGATGTTCAAACCGGTATCCTTCACACTTACTGTCACATGACCAATACTAAAAGAAGATTGACACTCTTTGAACCCAAAGACAAAGATACTCGACATTGATATCTTAATGATATCTTGCAGCTGAATTATTATGCTGTTCAATAATATTATATATGCGATATGGACGGTATACTCTTTAGTTCATATTCGTGTGACATATTCTTTCACCCAGCAACCGATTACATCTAAATCAAAAGATCATAATATTATTATTGAAGATAAAGTAATACTGCAAAGCTATTCGTCAAGCATACCCTATGAAATTCTACCATCAATCAAGTATTCGAGTATCTAGTTCCAACAACATCTATAGACAATAAAGACGAACACATACAAAAAGGTCTAACATATGAACAAGCCTCTGCATTACTCAAGGAAGTTGGTCCAAATGAACTAAAGGCACCAACAAAACAATCTATGTATGAGTTGTTTATATCACAATTTGATGACACGTTAGTCAAGATATTAGTTGTTGTTGCATTTACGACTGAGCTCTTCAAAGCTCTGTGTTCCGTGTCTGTTGATTGTTCAATATTGACAGTAGGTCCACAGAAAAATCCGTGGTTGTTGATTGGTGTTGCGGTACCCTTCATGTTGAATTTGGTTATCATTTATACTCCAATATTTTCAGATAGTTTTGGTTTAGTTGCATTGAATGAGCAAGATTGGATGCATGTACTGTTGTGGTCATTCCCTATTGTTTTGATTGATGAACTGCAAAAGGTTATCTACCGACAAAAAACAACACAACAAACTACTAATAATATTCACATACCATTTTGTTCTGCAATATTTACATATTATCCTTTATCTAACTATCCTATTCTCAAGTTGATCACCAGTATGGAGCGGTAGGATTTGTTGAGAGATATCTTTTGACCAATTGGGCATCTTCATATGATGAAATCACTCCTGCCTTGCCGATATTCTTCTCAAATAGCTCTTTCGCTTTGGGATTATACACTCTCGACGAAACTGCTCTACGATCCGGAGTCATGAGGTACTCATCGTAAAAGTCAAGTACTCTTTTCTTCAGTTCAGAAGCTGATTTAAAGACACGAGTATCTGATTGAACATTGTCATCTTTCTCCAATGTCAAGATATCGGCAAACTTGTCCACTCTATCAAACACTGGATTCTTGAAGTGTTCTCCGTGGGGTACAGTGCTTAAGATCTCACCCCATACACTGGATACTTCTTCGCCTAATTTGATATCCTTTTCCAGCAAGTTTGCTCTCACTGCAGCAGCCTCCATTTCAAACCGCTCGTCGGGCATCTCTTCCAATTCCTGACGAAATTGTTTGACCCAGCTCAAGCATCGCTCTTCTAGCTCAGGTGGCAGTGTATTACTTGACTGTACCAGTACACAGAAGGCATTACCGCCCCCATTACTCTTTTTGACAAATGCACTGACGATGTATCCAAGCTGTTCTTTCGTGCGGAGTTGAGTAAAAGCAGAATTATAAGCCATTGATCCTAACAATTCTTGAATGGCTAACCCTTCATACCCAAGTTCATAGCTAGATGCACTTTGTATCATTAGCTCTAATGAGTTGTTCTCCTCGTCTTCACTGTGGGCAACAGCCTCAATAATAAGAGGCACCTCAGTGGATTCGGGTGCTGCACCATAAATCTTGGTAACCTCAGCTCTGTTGGGCATCTTCAACGATCTAAATGTAGGAAGTTCATCGTCCAACAACGGTCGCTTCTTGAGGAAATGTTTAGATATCACGCCTTCTACTTCATGTGCACCCTTCTCATCAATATTTCCTATACTGATAGACACAGCCTTTGACCTACCGAAAAGACATTTCTCGGCCATTTCAGCACATTCCTTCATTGTTAGCGGCTCCGAATCAGCATCGTCACCTTCCATTTCTCCCATATAATCATTAATGTGCCACACTGGAGTCTCTAGAAGCTGCAAAGAAGTGTTGTAGACAAAGTGGTGTCAGTGAACAGAATGCAAGGTTCATAAAGTAGTGTCAAGATATAGCTCACCATTCTTAAGTTGTAACTACCAGTTTCATACGGGCTTTCAAAGATGTAGTTCTTAGTTTGTCTCAAAAGATTTTGTTGTGCTTTGTAGAATAGCTTTGCCAAGGCTGGGTGAGCCTCATCACCTTCTTTCATTTCAGTAATCAAGCTACTAATACGGCTCGTGACGACATCAAGAAGATGAGGTAGCTTCTCGGAGTAGCCACTAACATTGATGCGGTAGGCACTGGGGACTACAGACACTCTATAGTGCATGCCAGCTACATTAGCGTCATAGACATAACTATTCAAGTCGTCACTCAGAACCTTTTCAAACAGACGATTAAGAGTAATGGCTCTAGGAGAATGGTAGATATCTGGTGATGTCAGCTGAAGCCGAATTGAGGTCTTTGGCACTCTAAAAGTCCGATCCATCTTATGCCACATTCTCATCTTGGGAGTATCAATCAAGAGCGTGGGATTATCTTTCCTGTAGTCATATCCTGGAACAACATCGTCTCGATATTCTTCATCGTCACATCGTAGTGATAAATCTTCAGGGATGAATTCATTCAAAGAGGGTAGACGAAGACGAGGATCGATCTGAGGAGGGTGATCCCATTTCTCGGCCAGCTCGTCAGAGACACGAATTTGACGATATTTAGCACCGTATCTCTGCAACAAGACACAATGTGCAATGTTAGAGCCTACCAATATAGAATCGCAAAGACACGGTTGTTATTTATACATACCTCTTCTTTCTGCCAAGGTGCATCACGTACACTAACCTCGGATTCCTCTGCCTCTTCATCGCCCAACTCGGGCCCAGTTATCACAACAAGACTATTCTCTGGAGTTAAACGCTCAAGGAAAGCACGAGCTACATCAACATCATAATCACCAACTTCAGCAGACCCTAACAAGATCTTCGACGGTTCATAATCAAAGAGTTTCTCTGCTGATGATTGACAAAAATCTGTAGGATCTCCATTCTCTCTGTACTTGAAACTCGTTTCAGTAATAATTTTCAATTCGTTGTGATACTGCTCTATGAGACCATGCGCATCATTGATAACGGCGTCTTTGATCAACGCAAACCATTGCCATGCCTTTTCAAGTACCTGATCACGATCCTTCATACCTTTCGGTGTTAGAGTAATAGCCACATTACTTAGACAGAAGTCCGAGGTAGAGACACCAGTTCCAGATGCCAACGAGTTGACCCAGCCTTCCTCTTGTAGCAAATGGTGTAAACTACCTGGGCTCTCATGTCCAACTAGATGTGATAGTACTCGAAAGATTCTTGAATCGCGAAGCACTGGATCGTTCATTGGCGGTACCGACGAAAAGATCTTGAGTGTACGTGCTTCAACTAGCGGTATCACCTCCCTGATCAAGCCCAATTCTTTATTGCCAAAGGCAACGCTTGGTGAATATGTTGAGTGTTCCGTCTGAAATATAAAGTTCCCATTCTCATCACGATAAGTCTCCCCTTCCTTTGGTAATTTCAATAGTCCAGCAGATACTTTGTCAATAATACCATTGGCTACAAAGTTTGCTGGTGGAGATCTAACAGCTCCAAATGTATTTTCGACTTTTTTCTGTAAATCATCGAGACTCGCCTTACCAACAACACACAATCGTATATTACCAGCATGATATTTGTCTGTCCAAAACTGTATTAGATCATCTCTTGGTGAGCTACCGCCACCAAAGAAGTTGACATTCTCTTCTTCACTACTACCCTCTGCTAACTTTAAACTAGCATCACCACCATCAGTTAGAGTTTCATAATTACCACAGCCAAATTTACTAAATGGATGATCACTACTCGAGCCATGTTTAATCAATTGATAATTCCTCCAATTGTCTGCCGTCTTTCCGTTGAGATATTCTGAATTGACGGCACGTAATTCTCTTTCTAACATTTGTTCATCAAAGGTTGGTGCAATGAAGAATTGTGCAAATCGATCTAAGGCTCCTGATAATGCTAATGATGTTCCTCCCTCTTTTTCGGTATCATCCTTACTACCATGATCTAATGGACTAACATTGAAATAATAGTTCGTATCCTCCATGTCAGTATAGGCATTACTCATGCCTCCATTTCGCCCTAAGAAGTCTTCATATTCTTCTTCTTTTGGATACTTTTCTGTCCCAAGAAACAACATGTGTTCATGAAAGTGTGCTAGTCCTAGTGTATATAATTGTTTGAGAGATATGAAAGAGGGTGTGTGAGGGTTTAGGTACAGTGTATCATATCATCTACGAAATACCAAACAACAAGAAGAAAAGAGAAGACTTACCAGCACGATTTACAGGATCATCAAAATGACCAGCTCTAACATGTACCGACGCGGCCTCAACATCAGTCGTTGGATCTGATGCTAGAAGTACAGTTAATTTATTTGGTAAAGTTATAGCTCGATATGTTCGTTTATCTGGTAAGCTCTTAACAAATTCCTCATCTGTTGCTAGAATCTTTGTTGTTGTTGTTTGTGTAGTAGACGAAGAAGGGCTTGGTGGTATATCATTGCAGACTCCTTCTTCATCTGTTATTGTAGAAGTTGACTTGGTGGAGTCTACAATAACGTCCGCAGGACTCTCATGTAATTTGGTATTACTACTGCTGCTCAAATGGCGTTGCTGATGTGTAGTAAACGAGTTGGCAAATGCTTGTACACCCCCACCACCCAATAACAGGAGAAGATGTGAACATGCAAAAGTTGATATATTCATCTTATTGTTGTTGTTGTAGTGTATTAGTCTATAGTGTTGTTGTATAATGTTGTTACTACGTTGTGTATTTCTTGTAATAATTTGTCTTATTGTTGTATGATGAATGAATATAGTAACCCTAGAAAAACTATTAATCATTCACCAGTTTAATATCTCTATTACCAATCTGCAGTAACTAATAAAGTTACTAAAGTAATAAAATAATACAATATAATTAATAATGATAACTAGCCAAGAAGAACTTGTATCTATTTCAAAGTTGTATATTGAATGAAGTGATATTATTGTTGCTATAATTATTGCTAGTATTGAATGTGTTAATCTCATACACTGACTGTGAGGATGTAGATATGAGATTTGAGAGTTAGTCTAACTATCAACAACCACTTATAAATCTCCTACACACTATCCTAATCTAATACTACAATTCTGCGTCAACATCTGCCTACAGCCTACAACTTACAAAGTTACTCAGGCTAAGTCATAGGCGCAAGCATGGGGCAAGAATAAGACAGTCGAATCCGCCCTTTTTTCATGTTCCTGTTCCACACAATCAATTATCGTACCTAACATACGTCTATCTAATAGAGAAACTACTCTTACCTCTTATGTACTCGATATGGAAGAATATTTGATACCATTGAAAATACCATGTGTATATCATGATGAAGAGTTTATATCAAATTCAGATGCAACTGAGGCCTATAATGATTTATTAAAGAATACACCGTAAGTTTTTTTTTGATGTATTCGACTGAGTTGTTGTAATGAGTGTTTGTGCCTATTTCATTCGATACATGCGTATCTAATACTTTACTATGCATACATGTATACTTGACGACAGATGGGAGAAAAGTCCAAAGATCAACCGATGGGTAACATTAATGGAACTACCTCCTCCCTCTGCTGAAGATAATGACGATAATAATGATGATGACGCTAACAATACAGCAAAGAAGAAGACTGGATATAAATATAGAGATGCACCCGGTGCATCAATTATTGGTCAATTTCCACCAACAGTACAAAGATTAAAGTTATTAGCCGAAGAGTGGTACAATTCAAAACGATCTAATAATACAACAACAACCGATACCAACAAGGAAGATAAGAAGAAGAAGGTTGAATTTAATGTATGTTTACTAAACTATTATGAAAATGGACAGCAACGTATAGGTTTTCATTCCGATCGTGAAGAATTGGGTAGATCAACACCCATCGCATCAATCTCATTAGGTGCCACACGTCAATTTCTAATCCGTAGTAAAACAGATGGAGTTAATGATCGTGCCAACATATCAATGACTAATGGTAGTCTAATCATTATGGAGAATAAATGTCAATTAGATTATTTACATTCAGTACCAAAGGAAGGTAATGTTACTACCGGTAGGATTAATTTAACATTCCGATGTAAGGAAGTTGGTAGTGATAATACAAAAGGTGAATTGGCACATGAGAAGCGTGATAGTTGGATACATAATATTAGTACTGAGGGGGGTAATGTTGATAGTACGGCTAGTTCATGGAAAGTTGATAATACTGGAGATATTGACAGTAGTACTAACAAGGAAGCAAATGGTAATCAAGTGTTTGGAAACAATGTACAATTCTACAATCCAGCAATTCATTCAGAAGAATTAATATCCAAGTCTATACTATATGTTGTCAAGACTAATATTGGTGCCGAGGTATATTGCGCAGCTGAACTCGAGGAGGTAGTGGATGGTACACAATACTACATGTTGTGTAGACCTTTTGGTATAGCAGCATATGTTGCAATATGCCGTCGTCAAAGTGATGATGAAGAAGAGGTTGACACGAAAGAAGACATGCAACAAATGGAAGCTACATTACTTCAACTGCGTACGGCACATCATATATTGAAATATCATGATCACTTTGATTTGAATGATGTTCTTACATCTTTACTACCATCAAAAGAAGCCGAAGAAGAAGAAGAAGAGGCAGCTGCAATAGAGTCTAACGAAGAAAAAGAAGGAGGCGAAGATGAGAAGACTTGGCGTGACCGTGCATCCACTAACAATATCGCATCAATCAATGGTGAAATGTTATATGAATATTACAAGGATCGATTGGTATCAAAAAATGCAAGTATATCAACATTGGCTGAGTTGAAGAAGGGAGGGACATTCCGTACGAGTTGTGATAGGATTGGTTCAGGACATGGTTTTCAAGCTCCTGAGCTGGAACGGTACGTAATCTTGTTTTGCTTTGTGCCTATTGTTGCTGTGAATAATGTACACTATGTACTCACTGATATTTGTATATTTTCCCATCTCGATTACAGAGAAATAGGTGGTGCCATGTCAGAATACTACAATCAAGTCAAGCCCAAGATGAATGATATGGATATCCAGATACGTGTAGATGTTATAGCAACTAAGGTTATTGTGGGTACACAGTTGAATGTTGATGATTTATCAAAACAGCGTCACTTCTTACGGTTTAGGAATGCTGTCACTTTAAAGACGAATCTAGCATATGCAATGATACGGTTGTCTAATATCAAGTATGGAGATCTTGTTGTTGATGTGAGTTTTTTTATTGGCGTATATACGTTTGCTTGAAGGACAGCACAAGGCTCACTACTTCTCTCCTATTGTAACAACTCATCCATAGCCCTTTTGTGGAAGTGGTACCATTTTATTAGAAGCATTAGATGTGTATAAGAAACAAATTAAATGTGTAGGGATGGATGTGTCTCGTCGGAGTGCAAATGGGGCTCGAGAGAATGCCGTTGCTGAGGGGTTTGGTGACGATATATGCCAGTTCCACTGCTGTGATGCGAGAAATTTTCGCAACAAGTTGGAAGAGGACAGTGTTAATGCCATTGTAACCAATTTGCCATGGTACGTACATTACTTTTTGCACTCTACTATAAATTTGCTGTAAGCTTGAATAATATATGCATCACTTCTTTTTGTCACTCAGGGGTGTAATGACTGGACATAAAAATGTAAGCGATCTCCAATCAATGTATGAAGTCTTTCTACGGACAGCGTGGTATATACTTAAGCCAAAGGCTCGAATTGTAATGCTCGTTCTTCGTGGACTGCAATTAACTCGTATTGTTAGGAAGTTGAGTGGCCGATACAAACTTATCAGTGTAAACTGTGTAAGAACAACGAACAATCTACCAAGTATTGTGGTAGTGGAGAAGTTGGAAGCTGATGAAGTGAGAGATGCAGTGAAGAGACAGTTGGCTTATCTTGCTCAATTTGTAAATGTGAGCTCAGAAATGCATAATGCTGTGCACTATGAAAAGATCGATGAAAAAACATTGTAGAGACTAAGACTAAGAGCATTATTGCAAATACCCTTAGTTCTGGAGAGTTACCACAGTGTACTCATTGATACATGAACTTCTTACCATATGCTCTGAAAAAGGACCTTCTCAAACTCTTTTGGATCTGATACATTTGGCATGCATATTACCAATCACTCCATGTCTCCAATTTGACTCGCCCTCCTGCTCTCAAGGTTACAAGTCGCCAATATTGCAGAGACTCCTACTCCCAAAGGAGAAAACCAGCTTACTTTTGATTATTTGTGTCCATAAGTAATGTAACATAATAAGATTTGTTTATTTGAATTTATATGGTTACAACTTAGACATAATTTCACAAGCCATTTTCGATCGGTATTGAAAATCCCTCATAATAATACCACTGCCACCTCTCTGTGTTTGCCTACAACGAACAATAGACAATAAACCATGCATTAAGGTAAAGCTTCATTCTGAATTACATCATCGCCTCTTGAAGTTCCTTTAAAATTGGGCCCACATCTGGGTCACTCATGTACTTCGACATCAACATGGGGTTGCCCATACACTCTTGAACGGCTTGCATAACTTTAGGATTCTTTTGTGCCTTCTGTATGATTGCCATTACTTTGGGATTAGACATCGCTTCTTGAGCAGCTATGGAATAAAGATTTTGAGATTGCGGCATCTAAATAGTCACGATATAAAAGCATCACAACAGAGCATACCTTTCATTGCATCTCCTCCTCCCATCCCCCCAAAAGGGTTTGCACCTGCTGCTCCTCCCATGCCGGCACCACCCATATTCTTGAGTATATCTCCAATATCCATACCTCCCATACCTCCAAATGGACTGCCACCGCCACCACCACCAAATGGATTACTACTGCTTCCTTGTTGTGAAGAGTCTCTACTCTTCTTTGTTTTTGGCCCTACATTGTCAGATGTAATAACTTCAACCTTTGCCTTGACTTCTTCCTCTACATCATTGTCATTACTGGATCTGCGTTTCT